>Ga0268252_1000449_pt1 | contig 26495 bp, 29 predicted proteins | sample AgamicMgSfrz_FD_200244 | JGI IMG/M metagenome (GOLD analysis project Ga0268252, IMG submission 200244) | Agave microbial communities from Guanajuato, Mexico - Mg.Sf.rz (v2) (version 3) | ecosystem: Host-associated > Plants > Phyllosphere > Phylloplane/Leaf | place: Guanajuato, Mexico | collected... | reverse complement strand
AGGAAATTTAAGTGAAGGTCAAAAGCAGCTTTTATCGATTGCTCGAGCCATGCTTTCTGACTGTGATATTTTAATTTTAGACGAAGCTACTTCCAACATTGATACAAAAACAGAAATTGATATTCAACGAGGAATGAGTAATCTATTAAAAGGAAAAACAAGCTTTGTCATTGCCCACCGCCTTAAAACGATTGAAAATGCAGATCAAATCCTTGTCTTAAAAGACGGACAAATTATTGAAGAAGGAAATCATCGCGAGCTGCTAGAGAAACAAGGGTTTTATCACAAGCTCTATACGCAGCAGTTTACGATTTAAAAGCGGCTAAAATAAAAAGTATGTTAGTTTAAGGAAGGTCCGAACGAGTACTCGTTCGGACCTTTTCATTGTGCTGGTAAACGTAGGGTTCATCCAGTTAGCTGCTTCTAGCTGTTGATTGGAGGGCAAGGCGAAGACTCCTGCGGGAACAGCGGAAGGGATGAGACCCCGCAGGAGCGCAAGCAACGAGGAGGCTCAGCGGCCGCCCGCGGAAAGCGAAGCCTTGCACGGAAATCAACAGCGGTGTAATAAATGGTCGATACGAGCTCCTTTATTCCATTTGTTTGTCTTTAGATTGAATTGATGTAGTTATGTCTCAATCTCTTTTTCGTTCTATCATTTATCTATTACAGCTACAATTTTCCCTTTTACTCGACGAGTCGCCAGTTCATCTAATGCTGCTGGCACTTCTTCTAGTGAAATGACTTTTTCCACGAGTGCATTTAGCGTATTTTCTTGTAAAAGCAAAAGCATTCTATTTCCCATCTCAGCAAGTTTTTGCTGTTCTTTTACGTTATTAGACTGATGTACACTTCCTAATGCAACTTGATGAAACGATAGTGGGTGCGCAAACGAAATCGCATCGTTTACATTAGGCGGTCCTGCGATGAATGCAATTTGACCATTAAAAGCAAGAGCCTTTACCGACTCGTCTGCATTGTCTCGTCCAACGGTATCCAAGACTAAATTTACACCGATTCCATCGGTAAGCTCCAGCACTTTTTTCACAAAGTCTTCTTTACGGTAGTCGATTATATAATCAGCACCTAAACTTTTTACGAACTCATGATTGGCAGAAGATGCGGTTGTGAGCACTGTAAGGCCTGCATTTTTGGCAAGCTGAATGGCAAACCCTCCAACCCCTCCAGCACCTGCGTGAATTAAAATCGTTTGCCCTTTTGAAGCGTTCATTTTATGAAACAATGCTTGATATGCTGTATATCCCGCACATGGAATAGCCGCAGCGTCTTCGAATGAAACCCCTTGCGGAATAAGAGAAACTGTGCGGGCTGTTGTCACTCCGTATTGTGCAAACCCGCCTTTTTTGATAAATCGCTATGATATACAACGCGGTCTCCGACTTTGACAGTTGTGACTTCTTCTCCCACTTCCTCGACAACGCCCGCTGAATCAAGTCCTAATACGTGAGGATATGTCCAACTAGGATTACCGCCGTTTCCTGTTTTATAATCTACAGGGTTCAAAGCAGTAGCTTTAATTTTAACTAAAATTTCACCTTTAGCTGGATGCGGCTTTTGGATATTTCCGACTTTCATCTCACTTACTTTCCCTTTGCCTTCTAGCAGTAAAGCTTTCATCAAGATCTCCCCTTTTACATTTCTTCCTTCAATTAAAAGTTCTTTTTCAGTATAATAAATACATGTTGTTTACAAAAGACGGCACTTTCATGTAACCAGGTACCTTCCCGGTAACCTAGGTCTATGGATATTAAATTATTATATCCATATTTCATATCTGTTTATGAATGGAGGATTAACGGTGAAAGCACCCCACTATAATGTACCTGTTGAAGCAACGCTTGAAGTAATCGGCGGGAAATGGAAAGTCGTTATTTTATGCCTATTAAAAGAAGGTGAAAAACGTTTTAGTGAACTTCAGCGAGCTATGCCTGCTATTACCAAAAAAATGCTGTCTCAACAGCTAAAAGAATTAGAAAAAGACGGTGTGGTCAATAGAAAAGTATACAATGAAGTTCCTCCTAAAGTAGAGTACTCACTCAGTGAAGAAGGCGAAACCTTACGAGAAATTTTAAATATGATGTGCGCATGGGGAGATAGAAGAATGGGAAACACCCCAAATTGCAGCTAAGTTCTCCTAGCGGCTCTGTTAAAACAAACGAATAGCTATTGCCAGAAGCTATTCGTTTTTGTTTTATCTATTCTCCTACTCTTTCTTGCGATTCGCCCCTGTGTAAGAACATCTGACAACACTATAGAATTCTTTCGCATTTTCAGCTATGATGATGTCGAACGATGCAGCCAGAATTGTCGAAATAAAACTCAAGAATGATAGGTGATTCAATGATGCAATTAGGTTTAGATTTATCCCAAAAACAACTATTAAAATTGGCCATGACACCTGAATTACGTCAGTCTATCAACATTTTAAATTATTCTACGGCCGATTTAGTTCATTATCTTCATCAGCAAGTCAATGAAAATCCTGTAATTAAACTGTCTGCTGACGACTCTCAGCAAAAAGATTCATTTGATACTCGAGAACATCGTTCATATTCAAAAGGTTATACCGATGACGAGTATAATCCGTTTAATTATATATCTGATGAAACTGTGACATTAGAAAGTCATTTATTAGAGCAGCTGTCTATGCTAAATCATTTACACACACACCAAAAACACATCGTTCAATTTCTAATTGGAAACTTAAATAAAAACGGCTTTTTAGCAATTGAGCCAAAATTGGCAGCCGAACTGCTGAATGTTTCAATTAACGAAGTCGACGATATGATTCACGTTTTACAAAGCTTTGATCCGATTGGCGTGGGCGCTCAAAATTTTGTCGATTCACTGCTTATTCAAATTAAGGCCAAAAAGTCAAAGCCTCCTCTTTTATACGACGTGGTAAAACACGATATTGAAGATATTGCCAACAAAAAATATCGGAACATTTCAAAAAAATACTCTATTTCGATGCGTGAAGTACAAGAAATTGTTGACTGCTTGCGGACATTAAATCCTCGTCCAGCAGGAGATTTCCACGTCCCGCTTACGAAGTACATCTCGCCTGATGTAACGGTACAAAAAGTTGACGGCCGCTATCATGTTATTCTTCATAGCGAGCTGCTTCCGCCCATCGAAATTAACGGTACCTACCAAAAGCTGGTTCATCGCTCTGCATGCGTAACAACCGATCGATACGTACAGGAAAAAATTCATGAAGCTACTTGGCTAATCAATAGTATTGAGCAGCGTAATGCGACGATTTACAACGTGTCCAAAGCCATTGTGGAACATCAGCAAGATTTTTTTGAAATGGGTATTTCGGGGCTAAAGCCGCTTACCTTAAAAGATATTGCTCAAAAAGTAGACTGTCACGAATCAACGGTAAGCCGTGCGACTAACGGAAAGTATATTCAAACGCCACGCGGGCTGTTTGAGTTAAAATACTTTTTCACCAATTCTTTAGAGCGAACTGATGGCGAACAAAGCAATTCTACTGCCTTTATAAAAGAAAAAATCAAAACATTAATTGCCGAAGAAAATAAATTAAAACCTCTTTCAGATCAAAAGCTCATGTCTCTTCTTTCCAGCGAAGGAATTCAAATTTCAAGAAGAACAGTAGCTAAATACCGTGAAGAAGCAGGAATTGAAAGTTCTTCTAAGCGGCGACGATTTTAATATTGCTTATTCTAAATTACAGCTTTATCCCTACTAAAAAGAACCCGTTGATTTTACTCAACGGGTTCTTTTTATCGGTTTCCAATAAATAAAAGCCATATGATATTGATACGTATATTCATATGTGCCATTTATTTTCTTTACATACTGTAAAATAATCTTCTCAGTTTCTAACTTGTCAATATCTTTAGAAAGCACCTTTGTCGAGTTCTTTTTGATGAGATCTTCGTACGTCTCATAGGTTACCGTTTTGGTTATAGGAACCAGCTTACAATCTGCGTAAATACCCAGTTCATATAAAATATTTAGTAAGTCAATATATTCCTTACGGCGCCATTTAATCTCGTACCCAAGCTTTCTATGTAACTCTACGTAGTGAGGCTTTTCTGGACCCGTTGACATGCCTATAACCGCCAAACGATTAGCCGAATCATTCATATTTAAGAGACCATCGACAATATTATGCATACGGTAAAAACAGTTTATTCCTACTACGGCATCGTAGTTATCTGTTAGACGCTCATACTCCCATTTACCTTCTATGAACTTTAGATTAGAGCGGGCATCTGATTGCGTTTGTAAGTAGCGAATAATGCTTGGCGAACAATCCATACACGTAAGTTCTTTTACATAATCAGCAATCGAAAACGTATAATTTCCCCAGCCAGGGCCAATTTCCATAACAGAGTCATTTGGATTCAAAAAAGCAAGAAGTTCTTGTTGAAGCTGTTTTACTACAGGGTCATTTACTGAATTAAAAGACATTTTCTCTAAATACTGCTGCCAAAATTCATCTTCAGCTCGGTCGTTTATCATCCGTTCCGATATTGAACCGTCCCATTCTTTCAGCCCTTCCTGCCACTTTTTTACACGATCACTTTCATATACCGAAAATTTTGTAAGCTGCATGCCTTCACGTTCCCCTCTTTTATACGTAAACCTATACTATCATAAAGAAAAAGAGAGTTCCTTTTTAAACTGGAACTCTCTTTTTATATTAGTTAAATTATGCTGCTGCCTCTTCCTCTGTGTGATGCTTCTCTTTTCTGGCATTGATATAAAACATTATCAATGAAAGAGTGATGAAGATTGCTGCAAAGATTCCAAGTACGCCAGCCTGATGCCATACATAGCCGAAATCATCACCAATTGAAATGATTTCACGGAAACCGCGAATTGCATAGGTCATAGGCAAGTACGGATTAATTGCCTGGAAGAATTCCGGCACAAGTGCTTTAGGGAATGTACCTGCACTGCCGCCAATTTGAAGCAGCAGAATAATGAAGGCTAAATACTGTCCTACTTTTCCTAACCCTGTTGTTAAGAACAAGATAAGTGTAAAGAACGTCACACCTGTAATCATGGTAAAGATATAGAAGTGCCAAATGCTTGTTACGTTTAAATGCAAGCCCCATAGAAGAGCTGTAACAGCAATCGCTGCCTGCAGCATACCTACAATAGTGATGACACTAAACTTACTTAAGAACCACGAAATGCCTGATGTCGGTCGAATTGATGGCTCTTTCATTGGATATACCGCTGAAAACATTAACGTTCCCGCAAACAAGCCAATACATAAGATGTATGGAGCTAATCCGACACCATACTTATCTACGTTGTTTTGTTTATCTGATTTTAAATCCGTCGGATTTGAAAACATGCTATATGTTTTATCATCCGCTTTAACATCTTTTGCATCTTTTGCACCATCTGCTAAAGATGAATGAAGCTCGCTTGTTCCATCTGATAATTTAGATGAACCATCATATAGTTTGGACGAACCATTTGTTAACTCTTTAGAACCATTTGCTAATTTGGTTGCCCCGTTTTCTAGCTGTGTTAAACCATTTGCTAGCGCTGCGCTTCCTTGTTCAGACTTCTTAAGTCCATCCACAATTTGCTGCTGCCCGTCAGCAAGCTTTCCAGCTCCTGTATGAGCGTCAGCAATACCGCTGTTTAGCTCTGCAAATTTGCTGTTGAACTGCTTTTCTCCGTCTGCTAGTTTAACAGCACCGTTATATACTTTCGTTTGTCCATCGTACAGCTGACTTTGTCCATCAGCAATTTTATTAATAGCGCTTTGAATATCTTCTCCGCCTTTAGAAAGCTTTTGAAGCGCTGCTGATAATTCTTGCACTTTATCTACTTTTGCTTTTAGCTGCTCTGCTTTTTGCTGCTGTTCATCCATAAACTGCTGAGACGTCAGCTTTTTAATTCCTGCAATCAGCGTTTGTTTTTGCTCATCAGGAATGGACTCATTGCTGTTAATGCTGTCAATGAGAGCTTGCTGCTGCTGTTCAAACTCTGCTTTTTTTGAATCGACCTGCTGTTTAATCTGTGTAATTTCCTGTTCCGCTTGATTAATTTGCTGCGTAACGCTGCTCACTTCAGCGTCCACTTGATTTAAGCCGCTTGTGAACTGCGGAAGCTTTCCTTGAAGTGTCTGCGTTCCATCATTAAGCTGTTTGGTTGCACTTTGTAACTTTGACAATCCATCTCGAACACCAACAGCTCCAGTTTCTAATTGACTAGAAGCGCTATATAATTGACTGCTTCCACTCTCTAGCTTCCCTAAACCGCTGTTTAGGTTGCCTAAGTTTTCATTAATTGTGTCCGCACCGTTTAGAAGCTTAGCTGCACCTGCATTTAAATCTGTTGCTCCTTTTCTTGCATCCGTTAACCCACTTGCCAATTTAGCTGTACCGTCTTCGAATGTAACCGTGCTGTCTGCTAATTTCTTCATGTTATCTCGCAGCGTTTTTGAGCCGTTTTCGAGCTCTCCTGCACCGTCACTTGCTTTTTGAAGACCATCCGCTACTTGCTTAAAGCTGTCAAATACTGTTTCAGCATACTGCTTTGTGACTGCTTCTTTAATCTGATCATTGATTTTAGCCACTGCATTTGAGCTAATTTGAGCGCCTGAATAGTTCTTTCCGGCATTTGTATGATAGATAAATTTCATTTTTTTAGGATCTTTATCCATTAATGTTGTTGCATTTTTGGAGAAATTCTTTGGAATTTCTAAAACTAAATAGTAGTCCTCATTTTTTAAGCCTTCTAACGCTTTTTCTTTGTTCGTAAATTTCCAGTCAAATTTATCGTTTTTCTTTAAATCATCAACAAAATCACGACCGACATTCAATTTCTTTCCATCTAACGTAGCACCTTTATCTTCATTTACCACTGCAACTGGAATTTGATCTGTTTTTCCATATGGATCCCAGTAAGCAGATAAAAAGATGACATTATAAAGTAATGGAACAAATAACAATCCGCAAATCACAACAATAGTCATTGGTTTGGAAAAGATTTTTTTCCATTCTCCTTTAATCATATTCATGTTTTTTAGCCTCCAATAATCCTTACTTCCGCCTGACTGTTTGACCGAAAAACACTTTCGGTCATTAAGTTCTGATTAATGTTACCATATTCACAAGAATAAGGTCAATCGTTATTCTGTAATTAAAAGCTGATTTTAGCAGAAAGTTTAAAATCAGCTTTTTTAAGATAACGTTCATGCTATAGGCTTAAATCATTAACTTCATCCGCATCGTTTTTAACAAATGCCCTTCAAATTCATCATCAAATTCATCCACGAGCTGGAAACCTTTTGATTGATAAAAAGCACGGCCTATTCCGTTTTCCCTTTCTACGTTAATGTAAACGATTTTTAATTCCTTCGAGCGCTTCATTCCTTTTTCTAACAATTGCGAACCGATTCCTTTTCCTTGATAAGCAGGCAGTATATAGATAGATCCTAGTTCTATTTCCCCTCTGTTTTGTAGTCGGAAAAAGTTAGCGTACCCTACGATTTTCTCATCAATAGTTGCTACATAAATGAACGAATTGCGCAAGCGCCACAGCAGCCTTTTATTGGAGTATGCTTCTGAAAGAAACCGATTCTGAACGCTTCTAGGAATAATTCCTTCATATGTATCATACCAGCTCATCTTTGCGACGTATTGAACAGACGTAATATCTTCTTTTCTCATTTTGCGAATGATTACCTCCACTCACATCCCTCCTGACAATTTGCTGCTAAAATCGTACATAATTTCACCTGAAAAATATAGTTATAAATATATATTTTTAATTGTAACGCTCTAGAAGCATTGATTGATTTTAGAACCTTATGTATAATCGAGATAGATACAAATTGAAAATGATTATCATTAACAGGAGTGCTGAATGATGAATTTAACTACCGTGAGTATTGGCGACAAAGTAAAAGTTAAAAACATTGAATTTTTAGATAGATCATTAGAACGCCGCCTTCTTTCTTTTGGAGTAAAAAAAGGCTGCGAACTATGCATGAAGCAAAAAACCATCTTAGGGGGACCTTGTATTATTGAATGTCAAGGTCAAATGATTAGCATCCGAAAACGCGATGCGGCTAAAATTGAGGTTGAGACAGCATGAGTACAATTGCACTTTTAGGAAATCCAAACACAGGAAAAACTTCTTTATTCAATATATTAACAGATTCCTATGAATACGTAGGAAACTGGAGCGGTGTAACCGTTGAAAAGAAAGTTGGGTCTATTAAAAAGCAAAACAGCCAGCTGGTTGATTTGCCGGGTGTGTATGATTTTACTCCTCTTTCTTCAGATGAAGCAGTGGTAACTAACTTTTTGTTAACCGGAGAATTTAACAGTATGCTGAATATTGTAGACGCTTCTCAGTTTGAAAGAAGCATGCATCTCACTATTCAAGCATTGGAATATGGAAAGCCATTAGTAATCGGCTTAAATATGATTGATGTAGCGGAAAAACGCGGATTGACTTTTCATTTGGAAAAGCTTAGCAAATCATTACATATTCCAGTTTCTGCAATTATTGCCCGCAATGGAAAAGGAATTAATGAGCTTCTCTCCACTTTGAAGCAAGATTTAAAAGCCCCGTTATTTCAATTAAATTACGGGGAAACCGCTGAACAAGCAATTCATATGATTCAAACAAAAGCGGATGTCAGCAGATGGATTGCCATTCAATTTTTAGCGGAAAATAGTGTAATCGAATCAACGTTAAAAGAAAAAACGAGTTACTCAGAGCTGCTTGAGCTTCGAAAAGCGGCTGTACAAAAATTAACCAAGCCGCTTAGCGAGCATTTCTTCGACGTGCGTACAGCATTTATCGAGCGCATTTCCAGCGAGTGTATCATAAAGGGCAGAGAAACACCTCTAACCTTCACAGATCGAATCGATCGAATTGTGACGCATAAGTGGCTTGGTCTCCCTATTTTTCTTGGCTTAATGTATTTGATTTTTAATATTACGTTTACTTGGATTGGCGTTCCTCTTTCTGATAAACTGGACGGTTTTTTTGGCGGAACGCTTAGTAAAGGCGCTGATTCTCTTCTAAATGCAGCTGGTGCTGCTCCATTTATTCATGATTTAATTGTGGACGGCATCATCGCAGGCGTAGGCGGCGTACTAGTATTTGTACCACAAATCTTTGTCCTGTTCTTTTTCATTTCACTGCTTGAAGATTCAGGATACATGGCTCGAATTGCTGTAGTAATGGATCGTATCATGGAATTTTTCGGTTTGAACGGAAAAGCATTTATTCCGATGATTATTAGCTTTGGATGTAACGTACCGGGGATCATGGCCGCGCGTACAATTGAACAGCGAAAAGAGCGCCTTATGACCATTTTAGTAAATCCATTTATGAGCTGCTCAGCACGCCTTCCTGTATACGCTTTGTTTGTAGGTGCGTTTTTTGTGCAAAACGGAGCAGCTGTGGTGTTTTCTATGTACTTGCTTGGCATTATTTTAGCACTTGTTGTAACGAAAATTTTATCAGTAACGCTTCTTAAAGACGAACAATCAACTTTTATTGTTGAACTTCCTCCTTACCGCGTACCTCAAGCCAAGACTCTTTGGAGAAGCACGTGGGAAAAAGGCCGAAATTTCGTCCGAAAAGCAGGTACGGTTATTTTAGCTGGCTCTGTATTTATCTGGCTATCATCTTACGCTGGCCCTGGCGGTTTTGGAGTAGATATGGAAAATAGCTTTATGGCTATTATTGGAGGTGCTATCGCTCCGCTATTTATCCCTTTAGGTTTTGCGACATGGCAAGCTGTAGCATCACTGATTACAGGCTTCCTAGCAAAAGAAGTGGTTGTTTCGACTATGAGCATCATTTATAAAGTACAAGAAGGACAGCTTGGCGACACAATGAAGACATTCTTTACACCGCTAACAGCCTATACGTTTATGGTGTTTGTTCTTCTTTATGTTCCGTGTCTAGCAACCGTCGCTGTTATTCGACGAGAAACCGGCTCATTGAAATGGACAGCATTTGCTGTGGCCTACCCTTTGGTTGTCGCTTATCTCGTAGCTTTGCTTGTACACACTATTGGAAAAGTACTTGGTTTTTCTTAAAAGGAGTGAATAACATTGATTATTAACATTTTAATTGGGGTTTTGATATTTGGATATGCCCTTTATCATATGACAAAATTCTTCCGCAAGAGTACTCAGGGAAAATGTGCAAGCTGCGCACAGCAATCTTCTTGTGCAACGGATGATTGCGGTATTGAGTGGGATAAAACGATTCAAGAGGCTCAAAATCAATCATCTTAATACATTAAAAAAGCATCCTGATAGATGGGATGCTTTTTTAATGTTACGCAACTAGTTTTAAAATGAGATGAGAAAGGACTTCCTTTTCCTCTTCACTGCTGACTTTCCATAATTCATGAAGGACTTTTTCTTCTCGGTTTCGAGGCTCCTCATTTTTGGCTAAATAGCTAGCCACTTTTTTTGTAGCAGCTGCTAATTGTTCCTCATTTAACCCGAGCTTTTTACCGACATGGACTTTTTGAGTTAAATAATCAGTAAACGTATCAAAATTCTGCAAAATTGCTTCTTTTTTCTCCGTCCCTAAATTATCTACCGTTTCTTCAATTTTATTCATGTCTTTTGTAGTTCCTTCATTCATTTGACTCACAGTTAACATCTCCTTCTTAGTGAATAGACTGGTATGTTCTTTCACGCTCAGCTTCTGGCTTTTCGTCCGGCGTCATCTTTTCCTTACTTATTTCAGAAGTTGCATCTTTCACTTTTTCACCAATTTGCTGTAAATCACTTTTAGCATCTTCTACCGTCGATTTTGCATCATGCGTAACGCTTTTCACATCTTCTGCTTGCTTAAAGAAATCTTCATTTACACGCTCGTACAAATGTTTAGCATCATTAATTGCATCTTTTAAAAGATTCGATGCGTTTTTCATTTGTTGCACCATTTTTTCTTTTGTTTCTTGAGGGTTCTCTTTTACTTGATTAATCATGTTTGCAGAAGAGTCCTTTAATGTAACGGCTCTTCTTTTAACAGATGAGCGAGTTTTATTATCAAGTAATGTTATACATCCACCCACAACTGCCCCGACAACAACACCTTTTACTAGCTTGCTGCTGCAGCTTTTTCCCGTGCTAACAGCAGTAGTGCTATTAGCTGTCTGTGGATTGTTATTGATTCCTACGTCGTTGTTAATGCCTGCGCTGTTGCTTAAAGCAGGGTTTTGTAATTCAGATCGGCTTCTTTCCATTTTTACTGCCTCCTTTAGCATTGTTATTGAGTGATTTCCCATCTTTTTTTATATTTAAACAATTAAACACAAAAAACATGACTAAAGGCCACCTTTTTGCTCCCACTAGTCAAGAATAACTATGTATTAAAAAAGCTCCCTTTTTTAACGGAAAAGCGCAAGCCGGATTTTTGTAAAAGGATTGTCAGCACCGGTATAATAAGAAGTACTTTAAAATAAATTTTATACTATTGGTCATAGGGGTGAAGCAATTGAGCCAGCTTAATAAGGAATTTAACTGTGAAAAAGAATTAACGCTTGCTATTATCGGTGGAAAATGGAAGATGCTGATACTATGGCATTTAGGACGTGAAGGAACAAAACGGTTCGGGGAACTAAAATCGCTTATCCCTGATATTACGCCGCGCATGCTGGTTAATCAGCTGCGGGAACTGGAAGAAGATCTAATTGTTAACCGTAAAGTTTATCCTGTCGTACCACCTAAAGTCGAATACTCACTTACAAAAGAAGGAGAAAGTTTAATGCCCATTTTGACAGCCATGTATGATTGGGGTAAAAATTACCGTGATACAGTGCTGATCAATCAAGAACAAAAGGCGGAAACGTTAATTAAATGATGGAAACTACTCCTTCTATTCCATAGTTTTTATTAAAAATGCGGATGATGTTACTCAACATCATCCGCATTTTTAATAAAATTAAGCGGTTACAAGACTGATATGTCCATTAGTATACTTCTGTATACTATCATTCCCCACACTATTTGTGGGAAAAGTGCGTACTTTTAAGAACCTCAAACTGCGGGTACAATAACTACACCAGCTGCTTTATATGTAAAAAAGCACAAAAGGTATTTATACATTTCTGTAAGGAGTGGAGTAGAATGGAATTACAATTAGCATTAGATCTTGTTAATATCTCTCAAGCAAAAGAGGTAGTAAAAGAAGTTGAAGAACATATTGATATCGTGGAAATCGGTACGCCCGTTGTAATCAATGAAGGGCTTCGCGCCGTTAAAGAAATTAAAGAAGCATTTCCTAATTTAAAAGTATTAGCTGACCTAAAAATTATGGATGCAGCTGGCTATGAAGTACAGCAAGCTTCTCAAGCTGGAGCAGACATCATTACCATCTTAGGTGTTGCTGAAGATATGTCAATCAAAGGTGCAGTTGAAGAAGCCAAAAAACAAGGTAAAAAAATTCTAGTCGATATGATTGGGGTAAAAGATATTAAAGGACGCGCAAAAGAGCTAGACGAATTTGGCGTTGACTATATCTGTGTACACACAGGATACGACCTTCAAGCTGTTGGCCAAAACTCTTTTGAAGATTTAGTAACAATCAAAAGCGTTGTAAAAAATGCAAAAACAGCCGTTGCTGGCGGAATTAAATTAGAATCTTTACCTGAAGTAGTAAAAGCACAGCCTGATCTTGTTATCGTTGGCGGAGGAATCACGAGCCAAGACGATAAAAAATCAGTTGCTTCTCAAATGAAAGAGCTTATTACAAATTAAGGAGCTTTCTATGCAGACGAGCGAACATTTAAAAACAGTTATGAATGAGCTTTTACAAACAACAGCTCTAATCGCTGATGATGAAGCTGAGCAGCTTGTAAATGGCATCATCTCATCTAAAAAAGTGTTTGTCACTGGAGCAGGCCGTTCAGGTCTTATGGGCAAGTCGTTTGCTATGCGTATGATGCATATGGGCATTGATGCTTATGTCATTGGAGAAACCGTGACGTCCACTTTCACGCAGGATGATTTATTAATCATCGGATCAGGTTCTGGCGAGACGAAGAGCTTGATTCCTATCGCTCAAAAAGCAAAAGAACTTGGAGGAAAAGTTGGAGTAGTCACAATTTCTTCCGACTCCACGCTTGGCAAGCTGGCTGACTTTATCGTGAAGCTGCCCGGCGCTCCGAAGGATCAAGAACAAAGCAGTTATCAAACAGTGCAGCCTATGGCGTCATTGTTTGAACAAACGCTTCTTCTCTTTTACGATGCGCTGATTCTTCGCTTCATGGAGAAGAAAGAACTTGATACTCATACGATGTACGGAAAGCATGCAAATTTAGAATAAAAAAGAGGCTAAGAAAAGGTTTTTAGCTTAAGTGAAAAAACGAACCATTAATCAACATGTTTGATTGGTGGTTCGTTTTTTTTGTTATGTTGAATATAGTTTCATCTATTTCGTTTCTTCTAGCAGTTGATTGGAGGGCAAGGTGAAGACTCCTGCGGGAAAAGCGGAACAGGTGAGATCCCGCAGAAGCGCAAGCGATGAGGAGGCTCAGCGGCCGCCCGCGGAAAGCGAAGCCTTGCACGGAGATCAGCTGCGGTGTAATAAGCGGTTCAGCTCATGTATCCCATTTGTTCGTCTTTAAGCTAAATTCATTTGACTATGTCTCAACCCTCTTCTTGTTTTGGAATTTTCTATATAACTAAATGTACTTTATCGTTAACTTTTTTTAAAAATTCTATTCGAATTTTGTTGCATCTCCATAAAACGGCTGCTCTGCAACTTTAATCGAATCTGTTGGGCATCCTTCGTACGCTTCCATCATCTCATCTTGCTGATGTTCAGGAACTTCTTTTGTTCCTTCGTTGTTATCTAACACGGCATAAGCAAGACCTTCTGAATCATAATCATAAAGATCTGGTGCGCTCCCTCCACATGCTCCGCAAGCAATACATGTTTCCTTATCTACCATCGTAAAAGCCATAAAAAAACCTCCTTTACCTTTTCACTTTCTCGTTCAGAAAGTTACGTTCAGTATAAGAAGGTTTTTTTAAATTCGTCTTAAATTATTTACTTGGATTCTCCGATATTCTCAAACATTTCATCTACATTTGGCTTTTTCTTAATTAATCCTGACTCTTTTAACCAGTCCACATTTGACTGCCATGATTCTTTCGTTTGACTGCCAAATCCGTGTTCAGACTTCATTTTCGGAAGTAAAATATTTAAACTTTTTGTTTCCACGTCTTTTTCAAGAGGGAAGTTTGATTTATCTTGGTTATCTAATAGAATTTGAAGTGATTCTTTTGGATGCTTCTCTGTGTACTCATATCCTTTTGTCGCAGCACGCCAAAACGCTTTAATCGTATCAGAATCTTTTGCCCACGTTTGATCCCCAGTAACTGCCACTAGCTCATAGTAAGATGGTACGCCGTAATCCGAAGGATCAATGTCAACCGTTTTGTATCCTTTTTTGTGAAGCAATGGTACTTCGTGATTAATATATGCCCCTATTACGGCATCTACTTTTTTACTAATCAGCGATGAATTTAACTCAAATCCTACGTCTACTAGTTTTACTTTATTCGGATCTCCTCCATCGCTTTTCACCATTTTCTTTAGAACAGATTCACTTAATGGTGTTCCGCTGTAGCCTACTACTTTTCCTTCTAAATCTTTAGGACGCTTAATACCGCTATCTTTGAGCGCCACAACTCGGTTTAACGGAGATCTTACAATCGCTCCTACCGACTTTACCGGCACATCTTCATTTGCTCGTGCCATTGCTACATCAGGCTGATAATAAAGGCCGAGCGTAACTTTCCCCGCAGCTGCTAAATTAAGCGAGTCTGTTGGATTAGCAGGAAACTGTACTTTTACATTCAGCCCTTCTTTTTTGAAATATCCTTTTTCTTGTGCAGCGTAAATGAAGCTGTGCACTGCATTTGGATACCAATCAAGCATAATTGTAACGTCTTTTAATTTTTTACTGTCACCAGCTTTATTTTCCTTGTTCTGACCACAAGCAGCGAGCATCAAAACAAGCATCAGGCTTAAGCCAATTACAAACCATTTTTTCATTCTGTTTTCCTCCACTTTAATGAACGTTTTTCGAAACCTACTACAATAATAAAGAATAAAATACCAAGCGCGGATAAAATCACAATTGGTGCAAATACACCAGCTGCATCAAACTGTGTCATCATGCGACGACTGAAATATCCTAAGCCTGCTTGTGCACCTAACCATTCGCCAATGGCAGCACCTATTATACTAAAGGTAACCGCTACTTTGAGCCCTGAATAAAAATGAGGCAGTGCAGAAGGAATGTTCAACTTAAAGAAAATATCTTTTTTTGTTGCTCCCATCGTTAACATGAGTTCTTTTAACTCTTTGTTTGTGGAACGAAGCCCGTCAAACGTGCTAACGGTAATGGGAAAAAACGTAATTAATACGGTCACAATCACTTTGCTCCAAATGGAGTAGCCAAACCAGAGAACAAATACAGGAGCAATGGCAATGGTCGGGATCATTTGCGACGCAATAATAAGCGGATAGAAAGCACGCTCAATAAGCGGACTCCAATTCATCCACACGGCCAGCAGAACCCCTAGCACAACGGATATAACCAGCCCAATTACGACAATAGATAACGTAGCTGGTAAATGCTTAAACAATAAATCCATTCGCAAATCCCAAAGCTTCGTTAAAATACCGGTGGGCGTTGGTAAAATAAACGGATAGTTTACAATGCGTGCTCCAATTTCCCAAGCAGCCAGTAAAATGACTACTAATATCACTGAAGCTCCGTACTTTTTCATGTGTTCACCTTCGATCTAAGCTGTTCAATTAAATAATCTTTCACGTCAAGCACACGCTGTTGATTCAAATCTTTTTGCGTTCGAGGTCTGCTAAGCGGCACTTGAATCTCTTCAAGATGACTTACCGGCTTGTCTGAAAAGATAAAAATACGATCTGATAAAAAAAGCGCTTCGTTTACGTCATGAGTGATAAATAAGATGGTGTGCTTACGCTTTTGCCATTGTTCAAGCAGCCATTCTTGCATCGACAAACGCGTAATGGCATCAAGCGCACTAAAAGGCTCATCTAAAAGCAGCACGTTAGAACCGCTTAATACCGTTCGCAGAAAAGAAACACGCTGCTTCATCCCTCCAGATAAATCACTTGGAAAACGATTTTCATACCCTTTTAAGCCAAACTCTTCGAGCAGCTGAGATACTTGCCTATGAGCACTTGCTTTTGACACATTGTGAAGCTCAAGCGGCAGCGCTGCATTGTCTAAAATCGTGCGCCACGGAAGAAGCAAATCTTGCTGCGGCATGTAGCCTACTTTTCCAAGCCGTTTTTCGTAAGACTGTCCGTTAATCACGATATCGCCTTCACTCTGCTGTTCAAGACCTGTAATGAGACGAAACAACGTACTTTTTCCAGAACCGCTCGCTCCAACGATACTGACAAACTCGCCTTCTTTCACATCTAAATTTAATGATGTTAAAATCGGTTGATCACCGTTTTTGTACGTAAAACTGACGTTTTGAAAAGATAACACAGATTTATTCATGAATTGGCCACATCGCTTCGTTATAAGCCATATCCCAGAACATATACTCAAAACGCGTTGTATTTAAGAAAATTTCTTCGAGCTTTTCTAATTCCGCTTCTGATTTGTCTTCAGTAAGTGAGTCGAATAAGTTGATACACCATGTCGCTAGTTCTCCAAATTCTTCTGAGCTGTACATTTCAATCCACTCACGATAAAACTCATTGTTAGCTCCAGGCTTTTCACTGAGTTCTTTTCCTATTTCCCAGTAGCTCCACATACAAGGCAAAAGAGCCGCCACTAATTCAGCTAATGTTCCGCTTTGACCAACGTGCAGCATATAGTGTGTGTATGCAAGCGTTGTAGGAGATGGCTGCGCTTTTTCTAATTCTTTTTCGCTGATTTCAAATTTCTTGGCATACTCACGGTGCAGGCTCATTTCTTCGTTTAATGTAGAATCCAAAAGTGCAGCAAATTTCCCCATCGTTTGAAGATCGGTAGCTTTCATGGCTCCAATCGCAAATAATTTGGCATAATCAATTAGGTAAAGGTAATCTTGAATCATGTAAAAGCGAAACTTCTCCTTTTCAAGCGTTCCGTCTCCCATTCCCTGTACAAAGGGATGATTATGATTTTGACGCCAAATAGGCTGCAGCTTTTCGTATAATCGTTCACTAAATTTCATGATGATCACTCCTTATGCGTATGCAGCCACGTATAAATGAACTGCACCATCACTTTTGTATATTGAATAAGCTGATTCATATCTAATTGTTCATTCACAGCATGTGCATTTGCTAAATTTCCCGGACCGTAAATAGCTGCCGGAATTCCCGCATCAGCTAGCCAACCGCCATCTGTTACGCTAGTTGACACATCGATTGGAGGCTTTTTCCCTTCAATTTGTTCATGAGTATTTGCAAGCAGCTGTACTCCAGCATGATTTTCATCAATTTCTAATGACGGGAAGATTTCTCCTCTGTCTTCAATCATTGATGTGCCTCCCCATTCAAAGGTTGGCAGATTATCTTTTAACCATGGATCTGCTTTTGCAATAGCTAAAATGTATTCTTCCACTTCTTTTGATACTTGGTCGTATGATTCATTGGGATAATAGTGAACGGTGATCCACAGCCTGCATTCATCTGCAATAAACGCAGCATGCCTTCCCCCTTCGATTACTGCTGGATTAATCGTATTTGTTCCCGGCAAAAATCCTGGATAGCTTTTTGTAACAGCCCAGTGGCGCTCCAATTCTTGCAGCCCTCCGATAACTTTTGCCATCTTTTCAATAGCACTCGCAGCTAACAGCCCTCCTCCAGCATGAATCATACTTCGGCGTGTACCGTCATGATAGGTTTTACTGCTTTTTATCGTAATCCATCCCGTGATCACTCCGCCTTGACCTTGAATATGTAAATCACTCGTATCGGCAACAAGCGCAAAGTCAGCTGTATATCCTTTCTGACAGCATTGCAGCGTACCTGCCTCTCCCACTTCTTCTCCTACAACGGATTCAAAAATCAAGTCTCCCGGCAGTTCGATTCCTGCTTCTGTTAGAAGCTGAACTGCAAATAATGCTCCTGCCAAGCCGCCTTTCATATCAGCAACTCCGCGTCCGATTATCATGTTGTCTTTTACCACAGCTTCAAACGGATTTGTCTCCCACTTTTCATTTTCTTGTACCTCAGCTACATCCATATGCCCGTTAATAATTAAGCTTTGATAGTCAGCTGATTTTTTCCCTTTTAACGTGCCCACTACAATAGGATCGTTGCAATATAAATCCCACATATCGATGGAAAAACCGCAGTTTTTAAGGAAATCTGCTACGTAGCGCTGCGCTTCATGAGAATTTCGTGCAGGAGGCGCTGGCGTTTTATATGAAACAAGCGTTTTTAATAACTGGACTAGCTCCCCTTTGCGCTCCTCTACCTGTTTGACAAGCAAATCAATTGTTTCTTCCATGTATGACACCTTCCTTTACGCATAAAAAAACACTTCTTTCGCAGGAAAGAAGTGTTTTTGTTTATATACAAAAAATTATTATAACGAGTTCGTAAGGAAATACCATACAAAACATCCATTACAATACCTCTTTCCTACGCTAGTATTACCTAGTTCAGGTTATAAGGGTTAAGACTTCTCGTCTCTCTCAGCTTAGAAAGCACCCCTAGTGGCGTTGTATCTCTATAAAATTAAACGATTATCATATGTTTACCTGTAATAGTTTTATCATAGTAAAGCGTTTTATTCAATAGAAAGGTTCATGATTCAGAAATGGAAATAGTTTCCTTTTTAGTAAAATTAAAAGCACACACCTTTTTCAAGCAGTGTGTGCTCTTTACTTTTATAAGCTTACTAGTTAGCTATCGGCTTCTTTAAAAATACACCGTTTTTCCCTCCAGACAGGAATAAGCTCAAGTTTTTGCCCCGGTCTCACTAACGAAAGCAGCTCATGATCTTCTTCTATCACATATCCAATCACGTTAACATTAGCATTTGCAGGCAAATTCGTTTTAGCTATTTGAACCTCTCCTCTGTAACGTCCGTAGCCATCATTGTCCATTGTAATTGCTCCCATTCTGCGCTCTACTGTATGAAATGGCGGCACTGGTTTTACAGATCGAGTATCAACTAAACGCAGAACGTCTCTTGATACATCCGGACGCACGCTGTACGTTCCCTCTATATGAGGTGAACGAATGCGCAGCGGAATAATGCGGCTTTCTTGATATTGAACCAAACGCTTTAATAAACTTGAACCGGCGCATGGATCTCCAATATAAACCTCTGCTACTCCGCATCCGTATAAATCTACTGCAGAAGTAAAAGGACATCTATTACGGTCTTTTTCTCTAGTAGGAAGACCTTGATAAATAGGGCCTCTTTTTTCGTCTTCTCCAGGAATATAAGCGCAGACTGGAATACGAAGTTCATTAAATAAATCTGTCTGCTGTTGAAAAAACGTTTCTTCAAGCCCTGTTTCAGGCCGCGGATAAAAATTATGCCATGCAAGCAGCTGATGATGATGAAGACCTGCAGATAAGAGTGCTTCAATTTCTTGTTTGGATAACGTACTTGCATTAACAGCAATATAAAATTCATTCGCAAGCGAAAGAGTTTCTTCTGCGCTAAAGCCATCGTCTAGTCTAATACCAGATACGCCAAGTGAAGATAGCGACATAAGGCTTTCAATACCTAAATGAACTGGCGTATGCTTAGATACGTCTGCATACACGCTTATTCCACAATCTCTAGCCACATGAAGCAATTCTTTTGCCCGTTCAGCCAAATCTCCTTTTTCTTCTGGAATGTGAAGCGAAGTGAATGCACGTGTGACGCCGCACTCACTCGCTTCTATTAATTTTTTTGGGGCATCACTATCATTTAAATAAAACGAAATACCGATCATTCAAACTCCCTCGCCATTTCATCGTTAAATCCAAAGAAATAGGTACAAACAAAGCCTGCTGCATAAGCAACAACTAATCCAAGTAAATAAAGAAGAATTTGATGCGCATGAACTAAAAACGTAAGCGGCAAACCTGATACCCCCACTGCTACAGTTGCAATATGAAAGTGCGCCTGAAATGCTCCGCCGATTCCAGCTCCGAGACAAGCGGTTAAGAATGGACGCCCTAAAGGAAGTGTGACTCCAAAAATAAGCGGCTCTCCGATTCCAAGCAGCCCTGAAGGAAGAGCGCCTCCAATTGCTCGCTTTAAACGTTTTTTCTTCGTTTTGATATAAATAGCAAAAGCGGCACCTACCTGACCAGCTCCGCCCATTGCTAGGATAGGAAGAAGCGGATCATCTCCAATTGAATTGATAAGCTCTAAATGAACAGGAGTAAGACCTTGATGCAGTCCTGTAATGACGAGCGGCAAGAATGTTGCTCCTAACACAAAGCCTGCTACAACTCCTCCAATCTCTAAAACTCCTAAAAGACCTTTTGTGATTCCGTCTGAAATCAAGCCGCCGATTGGCATGAATACTACATACGTAATAATGCCTGTAATTAATACCGTAACGGTTGGTGTAATAATAATATCCAGTGACTGAGGGACAAATTTGCGTACTCGTTTTTCTAACATGGCCATAAAGATTGCTGCAAGCAAGACTCCTATTAAGCCACCCCGACCCGGCAAAAGTGCTTCACCGAAAAGTTTAATATCAGCTACGGCAGGATTAATGACTAAAATACCCGCTAAGCCCCCTAGAGCCGGTGAACCACCAAATTCTTTTGCGGCATTAATACCTACTAAAATACCAAGATAAGCAAATAAGCCGCTTCCGATAACCGTTAATAGAATAGCAATCTGTGAATCTGCAGGAAGCCACTTCGCTTGAACTGCTGCTTTTGTCACTCCGGTGATAAGTCCAGATGCTACAAGAGCAGGTATTAACGGAATAAAAATACTTGCAATTCGGCGAAGCAAAAGCTTAAACGGAGTTGCATTTTTTTCTTTCACCTCTGATTTCCGCTGAGCCGCACGATTTTCTAAATTAATACCGCCGGATTCATCAATTAACTTTCCGAATTCCTCTGTTACTTTGTTTACTTTTCCAGGACCAATAATGATTTGCAGCGTTTCTTCTTCAACTAATCCGAGCACGCCTTCAAGCTTTCGTATATCTGCCTTTTTTACAATCGAATCATCTTTTACAGTCACGCGCAGCCGAGTCATACAATGCGTATACACTTCAATATTGGATGCTCCCCCAAGCATCTCCAAAATAACCTTTGCTAATTGATGATTATCTAAAGACATGTTAATCCCCCTTTGTATTTTCCTCTTAGATGGATACGGTACTGAGGAAACAGACCACAAAATCCCCTTTTTGTAATCGCTTTCTTTTTTTATTTCTTAGTTTTCAAAAACTGAATGGCATCCCTTGTTTTATCAATATACTCAATCGTCTGGTCATACTGCTGCGCTGCAATACTTAAAAATAACACATCAATCACATAAAGCTGGGCTAAACGAGACGATGTAGCTGCGCTTCGAAACGGCGCTTCTTGAGAATAAGACGTATACAAACAAATATCAGCTAAAGACGAAACGGTAGACTGTCCGTACTTGGTTAAGCTAATCGTCTTTACTCCGCGATTTTTAGCTAAAGATAAGACGTTGCTTACTTCAGGAGTCTCCCCTGAAAAAGAGATGCCCACAACTACATCGTCTTTACTTGCATTTGCGATGAGTGTAGCTGCTAAATGGCTATCTGCAAAAGCCGTCGCATTTTTATTAATTCGAAGAAATTTTTGCTGCGCATCCATAGCAATAATATGTGAAGCACCGATTCCAAAAAAATGAATGTTTTTGGCTTCAATCAGCGCCAAAACAGCCCGCTCTGCTTCTTTATAATTCACAAGCTCGGCCGTATCACTTAGACTTTGAATGCTGTTGCTTGCCGTTTTTTTGACAATAGATTGAATCGTTTCATTTGTTTCAATATCGCGGTATCCTTGCTCCGTATCTCTAGCTAAATCACCGGCTACTCTTACCTTTAATTCTTGAAACCCGCTAACCCCGATAGATTTACACAAACGAATAACAGCAGCACTGCTCGCATTCGCTAGTCTACCTAATTCTCCAGCCGTACTGTTTACCACAGTATGCGGGTTGTTTAAAATATATTCAGCAATTTTCCTCTCCGAATCAGGAAGCTTAGCCACCGTGTTTTTAATCATTGTTAATCCGCCTGTTGACATCGTTTCTCTCCTTTATACGTAATGTTCAATCGCTTTTCTCACATAACCGTCCGCATTATTCAGTAACATCTTCGCGGTGTCATAATTTTCATTTGTTTTGATCATAACCACTGCTGTTTTTACCTCATTATTTGCTTCTTCAAGCGTTTGACTTGCTTGCTCATAAGAAACACCTGTAATTTTACAAATAATACCTATCGCTCGTTCTTTAAGCTTTTCATTACTCACATGAACATCTATCATTAAGTTTTCATACGCTTTTCCTACTTTGATCATAGCCGCTGTAGAAATCATGTTGAGAATCATTTTATGAGCGCTTGCTGCTTTTAACCTTGTGGAACCTGTTAGCACTTCCGGCCCTACTACCACCTCAATACTATGGTCCGCTTCTTTTCCAATAAGAGAATTACCATTGCAAGACAGCGCCACCGTTTTAGCTTTTACAGATTTTGCATATCTTAATGCACCAATCACATAAGGAGTGCGTCCGCTTGCAGCAATTCCAATGACTGTGTCTCGTTCATTCAAATGAATTTTTTGTAAATCTGCTGCTCCCAATTCTTCTTTATCTTCAGCACCTTCAACTGCTTTAACAAATGCTTTTTCTCCTCCAGCCATCAATCCCTGTACCTGATCAGGATTGGTACTGAAAGTAGGCGGGCATTCAACAGCATCCAATACTCCCAGCCTTCCGCTTGTTCCTGCTCCGACATAAATAAGCCGGCCTTCCTTTTGAAACGATTCACTTACAAATTCAACTGCCACCTCTACGTCTGGAAGTACTTTTTGTACAGCCAGCGCCACTTTTTGATCTTCTTTATTCATTATGTTTAAAATTTCTTTTGTACTAGCTGTATCTATCTTCATTGTGTGTTCGTTTTGGGACTCTGTTGTTAATAACGTAAGCTGTTCATTCATCTTTTGGGCTCCTTTTTCATCATGTAGTGAAGTTATGGTTATTATAATTTGTTTGAAATATAATTTCAATAATTTATCTCATTTTTTAAAATTATATTTTAAAAAACATAAAAAAACTTCATGCATATAGCTGAAATCTTTTTTTATGTCTATTTATGATTGTTGAGCAAATGTTAACAGATACTCATCTTGCGTTAAAACTTCGTAATCTTTTTCACCATTTCTTACGACGTGTACAGGGACTGTTTTTGCCGGAAGTAATTCAACTGGCTCACGATAGCGTTTTGCTACTCCGTTAATAAGTTCGTTTACTAACTGCTCGTTACTCAGCTCACCCGCCTGATATTTTTCTGCAAGTGGTGTCATGACTTCCGCTAATACACTTGCATCGTTAAATCCTTGAATTTCGACTTGTACGACGTACGCATCATCTTCATCACTATACGCTGCATCTTTAATTTTATATTTTGTAGATGAAAGAGCTTTTAGAAAAGCGCTGCTTACTTCGTTTAACTGCTCGTCGGTTATATTTGAGCTCAATGATGATAAAGCACCTTTAAAATTCGTTTCAAAAAACTCTACAAACGAACTCTTTTGGAACTCCCCTTTTTCTTTCACCTGTTTCTTATCTTGCTGATTCGGATGTTTAGCAACAAATTGATCTGTATTTTGATAAACAGTTGCTTGAATTAAAGCATCCACATATTGTTCCGCTTCCTTCGCATAAGCAGCTTGCTTTTCTTTATTTGGCGTTTCGGTGCTGCTATCTGTAGAAGCAGCAGCGGCTTTTGCTTCCACTTTTTGTTTTGTTACATTGTCTAATTGATTGTATGTATACGTATAGGTTTGCTTAGACTTTGAGTTTTCTGTTTTTCCGTCTACTTTAACTGAATACGACTGATTTTTTACTACTTTCTTTATTTGCTTCGTTTCTTTATCAATTGTCACAACAAGCGAAAAATCTTTTCCCTTAATTTGGTCAAGGTCTACAGCGGTATCGCTGCCTTGATTTGTTATTTTATAATAAGCTTTATCATCACCTGCTACAATTTTTTCTTTTTTATCTTTGTCTCCGTTAAATGTTAATACATACTCTTTGTCTTTTTCGGTGACGTCAAATTCATTTGGAAGATTTTTATCATATTTTTGATAGTAGCGTATTGGATTTTGTTGAAGCTCCATAGCGTTATTAATTAAAGCCGCAACGCACTTTTTTTTTTGTGCTTTCTTCTTCAGCCACAGCTAGCGTTTCATCACCATCATGATACATCTTCAATTCTTCGCCGTTCATTTTTGTGTTAATGTAACCTGCTTTACTTTTAAAATCAAACTCTTGTACTCCGTTTACTTGGTAATCAGAGGATCCTTCTTCTTTTCCAGTGACCTTCACTTGAACATTTTTCACCTTTTCTTGTGCTTCTTTCACGTCACCCGTTAATTCCTCTGAAGACGGCATCCCACATGCCGAAAGCAATAGAGCGAATGATAGTGCTAAGCCTGTATTCATTATTTTTTTCATATAAGAAACTCCTTTTTTAAATATTTTTCCAAAAACAAGAATCTATGTACTTAGTAAATACACATTTTTACCATTTACGAAACTCAACTTTACTAAATTACCATATTTACATTTAAATGGTAACCAACAAAAGAAGGAAATTGCACAATAAAAAAGTCACGAATCCGTGACTTTTCTAACAACATTCATAACTTATTTTTTGTTAACCTTTTCATTTTAATCTCTAATAATTCCATTACTTGTCCCTATCAGTACTTCTTTACCTTGTTGATTTCGATACACTGATTTGATTTTCACTTTTTTAAAACCATCTGCTTTTTCTACTTCAGTTAATATGCATTCACAGGTAACTGTATCTCCTGCAAAAACTGGACGAAGAAATTCACTCACCATTTCTCTTGCAATGTAGTTTAAGTCTCCTCCTATTTTTGTCCCAATACTAGCAGTCATAAGTCCATGCACCATTAGCCGCCCTTTTTCGTCACGTTCTATATGATGTTTGCCCCGGTCTCCAGTCATCTCCGCAAACTGCATGATTTCTTCCTCTTGAAACGTTCTTTGCCACGTAAATGTATCTCCTGTTTTACATTCCATCTTATCCCTCCCCTTAAGATTATGACTTTACTTTTTAACTATATCACAAAAAATGAACAGTCATTCATTCCCACATCAAAAAAATAGCAGAATAAATATATCCTGCTATTTTTGACAAGTAGGACAGTAATAAAGCCTTCTAGAAGCAGCTTGCACTTTTAAGATAGGCGTGCCGTCAATTCGGCAAGCTTCTCCTTCACGGTTAAAAACCCAGTGGCGGTATTCAGAGCGCTTTTGGCCTTTCTTTTTTAACGTTTCAGCAAGCTTTACATCATTTGTAATGCCACCTGTTTCATAGGACTGTTTTACAAGAGAAATGGTTGCTTCAGCTGCCTTTTTAAGCTGTTCTTCCGTGCAGTCTACCGGACGAGCTGCAGGATTAATTCCCGCTACAAATAGGATTTCACTGCGCAAATAATTTCCAATCCCCGCTATAAAGCTTTGGTCTAGCAGCAGCGACGCCCATTTTCTGCGGTAAAATGGCTTAGAGTAAAAGCGATCTAAAAGCTCATCTGCCGTTACTTCTTCACTTAAAATATCCGGACCTACTCTTGATACAAAAGGATGAGCAGAAACTTCTTCATCACGCAATACTTCAATATCAGAAGCGCTATAGAGCAGCGCTGATTTCTTTTCATTATGAATAGCAAGACGCAGCTGTCTGTTTGTAGATGGATAATTGTAAGATGAACGTACATACCATTTTCCATAAAGCTGATTATGTGAATAAATGGTATAGCCATTGTCAAAACGAATAAGCATAGCCTTCCCTTTTGTATCTACCCTTTTAATACGCGCACCCGTTAATACTTCTTCGTAATGCTGTAAAGCTGGAAAAGCAAACCATATCTCGCTAACGGGAAGACTAATAATCGCTTTTTCCACTTCATCGGCTGCTCGTCTAATTTCTGGACCTTCTGGCATATAATGAAACTCCTTTCTTGCCTAACTTTCTTCATTTATTATTTCGGTTTTATTTCTGCTTTGCAAGAAAGAAGCGGTTGAACTCTTCTTTTCCTAAAAGAACCTTTAAATTATGCATGACGGTTACTCTTATAGTAAAATGTTGCTACTTTTTTTTACTTTCTATAGTGTTTATCTTACTTCCTTTGACTTATACTAGTTGATAACCTTTTAGAAACTTGTTAATTATCTATATATGAGGAGTTTATTATGAACAATCAATCATTTTCTCCACTAT
>Ga0268252_1000447_pt1 | contig 26530 bp, 30 predicted proteins | sample AgamicMgSfrz_FD_200244 | JGI IMG/M metagenome (GOLD analysis project Ga0268252, IMG submission 200244) | Agave microbial communities from Guanajuato, Mexico - Mg.Sf.rz (v2) (version 3) | ecosystem: Host-associated > Plants > Phyllosphere > Phylloplane/Leaf | place: Guanajuato, Mexico | collected... | reverse complement strand
GTTATTAAATCCGCAGATAGTAACATCTTTTTAAACTGCTTTGATTTTTCCGTATTTTCCTTTGCAGACATAACAATTTCAGGATTTGCAGTTACTACAAACCTTGGTTTCTCTTGTTGTTCATGTAGCCAACCTTTTAATAAACTTATAGCTTTTGCATATTCTAAAGTTGAAAAAGGTATACCTTTTATAAACTGCTGATCCACTGTACTCTCCCCTTACATAAGCTGCAAATATTTATCAATGTCTTTAGAAATTTGAATAAAAGCTTTATTCCAAAATTCATAATTTCTTATATCTATTTCAAAATGTTTTTTCATAAGCTCCTCTACTGGAGCCTTTCCTGTTTCTCGTAAGAACTCTTTATATTTCGAATGAAAAGTACTTTTACCTTCTTGAGCTATTTCTAATAAGCTAAAACTTACTAAATATCCAAATGTGTATGGATAATTGTAAAAAGGAACATCTGCTATATAAAATTGAATATATTTCATCCATACAAACGGCTGGTATTCACTTAAAGCTTTTCCATAAGCTTCTTTTTGTGCAATTATAGATAATTTCTCAATTTCATCAGCACTTAAAGGACCCTCTTTACATTTTTCATAAAATGTTTTTTCAAACTGATACGATGCTCGTATTGCCATTACATAATTAAAACTATTTCTTATTTTCCAGCTAAGTAATGACTTTTTCATATCTTTACTATCCGTTGTTTCAATTAGATAATTTAAGAGTACCGTTTCAAAGAAAATAGATGCTGATTCAGCCGTACTCATTGGCAAATTATCATCTAAAAAAGATATAGATTGTTCGAAACTCATATTATAAAAATGCCAAGCGTGTCCTAATTCATGAGCGAGCACTCTTACACTATCTATACTCCCATCATAGCGCATTGAAATTCGTGATTCTTTCTCACTGAAAAATGGAGCACAAAACCCACCTGGTGGTTTATTCTCTCTCGGTTCAGCATCTACCCATCCACTTTCTATCGCATTACGTGCAAATTCTGCTAATTCTTCATCAATATTCTTACATGCATCATAAACGTTTTGTACTGCTACTGAAAAAGGAATTATAACCTCATTACTTTCCTTTACTGTCATAAGTTCATGCCATGTAATTGACTCTTTTCCCTTCTTATACACGTTTAAAGCACTTACTAATTTATCAAGGTTTTCTTCTGTCGCATTCCACATTTGGAATAATACAGCTTCTGAAATGCCATTCGCATGAAAAGATTGTGTTAAAATCTCTCTATCTTCTATTTCATTACTCTTTGCATTACGCAATCTCCCTATTTGATTTAATACAGTAGCAAAGATTTCTTTTTCCTTATGTAAAGTACTTGTAAGTAACTCGAATACTTCTAATCTTTCCTTTTCATTTTCACTATTCATTGCAATATTATTTGCTTGTCCAAAGGATAATTGTTTATTATTGTGCTCTATTTCTATCCTATCCCGTAATTGTATGTACATATCTTCCCACGCACTAAGTTCATTTTTTATAAACTTAATATTAATATTATCGGAAGTTTCTACTTCACTATGTTTTATTATTTGCTGTACTTCACTTTTTAGTTCCTTCACTTTCACATTCAATTTAGTAAGGTCAGATGAAACACTTTCTTCAACCCATTGACAATACAAATAGTATTCTGCTTTTTCAATAGCTTGTATAAGCTTTGAAAGAACCTCTACATCTTTTGTTACAAAATATTGCTCTTTCAACTCTAAAATCGGAAATAGAATATCCTCATTCAAATACAATCGATTTAAATCCCATCTAGCAATTTCTTGCATTTTTATAGCCGCCTCCTATTTTTACAAATAGTTACAGATATTTCTTCCTACACAATTATATATGAAATAAAAAAATTTCGATATCCTTAAATATTCAGATTCCTATAAATGCATTCTTATTTATATCTTTTCTTCTACCATAAAGTATCATTTCACATATAAAAAATAATCCCTCTACAGGATTGCATTTGATATAGGCTAACTTCAAAGGTTTCATCTTCATCCATACCATATCGACCGATTATCACAGATTAAAAAATAAAAAAGGATTGATCAAAAGATCAATCCTTTACTCTACTTCATTTAAGAAAAATAACGTTATAACGCCAGGACCTGTATGTGCACCGATTGCTGCACCAATTGTATTTACGATAAATACTTCACAGCCAAATCTTTCCGTAATTAATGCTTTTAATGCTTCAGCTGTTTCTAAATCGTCACCGTGAGTCATACCGATTGTTTGACCTTTAAGGTCTTTACCACGCTCTTCCATAATATCAACAATACGGCTTAATACTTTCTTTTTCCCTCGTACCTTTTCAAGTGGGACAAGTTTTCCTTCTTCCACGTTCAAAATCGGCTTAATGTTTAATAAACCACCGATAAATCCTGCTACTTTACTTAAGCGCCCGCCTCTAACAAGGTACTGTAAGTCAGCTACAGTGAAGATATGTTCCATATGGTTCATTAGAAAAGCGACACGGTTTAATATGTCTTCTTTTGATGCGCCGTTTTTTGCCATTTTAGCAGCTTCTAATACGACAAGCCCTTGACCAAGCGAAGCACATTTCGTATCAATAATTTCTAAATCTAAATCTGCATATGTTTCTTTTACTTCCTCTTTAATGACAACTGATGATTGATATGTACCAGACAGTTCAGATGAAAAAGCTAAATATATACAAGGATTACCTTCTTTTGCATAAGAAACAAATTTTTCTTGGAAAGTTTCAAGTGAAGGCAATGACGTTTTATAAACAGCGCCTTCTCTCATTTTTTGCAGTAATGTAACTGACTCTAATGTTACTCCATCTAAATACTCTGTTTCTACTTCATCATATACACGGAGTGGAATTAAATCAATATCATATGCTTGCAGCAATTCTACTGGTAAATCCGCCGCACTATCCGTAATGATTTTAACACCCATTTTTAAACCTCTATTCTGTTATAAATATAAAATAATAAAATAAAAATAGTACTTTTAAATTATATACGTAAAACTTAAATGAAGAAAGGAAAACACTTTATATTGTATGCACTATTCTTCAAAACTTGAACTATTAATGAAAATGGTTCTATTTTAAACACCTTTTTCTTATCATTTTTCAATAACACGAATAATTTTATAAGTATTTTGTATCATCATATTTTAATTCTTTATCTTAATATAATCTTTTCAAATTTATACTGTTTAAAATTTATACTGTTTAAAATTTAAAAGCCACATCCAATAAAGGAAATGGCTTTTAAATTTCCATAAAACAACCAAACTTTATTTCCCATCACATTGTTCTCATTATTATTTTGGCGATGTTAATGATTAATATTTATAGCCTGTACTATATTCACCTGTAAGAATCACTATATAAAAAAACAGGTTAAACATTTTATAAAATATTTAATTTTACTAGTAAAGCTAATAAAATTTGGAGAAGAATTTGAACATTTACTGCTATGTCTGTATCCGTAGTCGTAACTGTAACATTTCTAGAATTTCTAATAACAGTTTCTTGTTTATTAATTTGTTTAATAGATGATTTTTGAAACAATTCTTGTGCTACACGGTCAGCTTTTTCACTATCTGCTATAGAAATACTTATTATAACCACGATAGCTGCTTGTAATGCTGCTTGAATAGATAAAGCAGCTTTTGTATCTGTAGTAGTAACTTCTACATCTGCTGAATCTACAATTGTAATAGATTCTTCAGAAATTTGATACGTTTTACTTTCTTGCGCAGCTGCTTCTGAAACGCTAGCATTTTTAAAAGATGGATGAGGATTTGAGGAATCTAATGCACTCCACTTTTTATTTTCATCTGAATGACATGTTTTGTCCATGCGTTCACCCCCTTTCAATCTAAATAATTATTAACTTGTGATTGTATTTCAGAAACAATACTTTTAATTTGCTGCTTTTTTTCTGGTGATAAATTTTTTAGTTTTTCTTCATTTATCCCATGCCTATTAAAAATATCTGAGAGTAAAAGGTCTATAATTATATTCTTTTGATCCTTATCAAACTTAAAGGAAGAAAATTTATTTAAATCATCCATTTACAATGTTCACTCCTATCAGTTTTCTATAAAAATTTCAAATAACTACCAGCATTATATGTATTTAAATAAAAATTGCTTGGACAAGTAACTTAATCTTTTATTTTTACTTTTTTTTACTAATAAAATCAAAAAGCTGTCTTCTAATACGAAGACAGCCCTCCTTTACTTCACATATATAAGTTTTATTCACTGTTAAATAATAAGTTCACCTTTGTTATTGTGTAGTTTTCCACACTTAATTTCCCATCAATCTTGAATATTAATTCGGTCATAATGAGAAGTCCAAGCTTGTACCACATATTACAACAAAAAATATTTACTTAGAGTGAACCCTTGTGGCTAAATATAAATGGGATAGACACTTTATAAAATGTTTAGTTTAACTAGTAACGCTAATAAAATTTGAAGGAGAATTTGAATATTCACTGCAATATCTGTATCAGTAGTTGTTACGGTTACGTTTCTGGAATTTTTAATAAATGTTTTTTGTCTATTAATTTGTTTAATAGATGATTTTTGAAACAATTCTTGTGTTATTTTATCTGCCTTTTCACTATCTGCTATAGAAATACTTACTACAACCACAATAGCTGCTTGTAACGCCGCTTGGATGGATAGCGCAGCTTTTGTATCTGTAGTAGTAACTTGTACATCTGCTGAATCTACTATTTCAATATATTCCTCAGAAACTTGATCGATTTCATCTGTTTGTATAGCTTCTTCTAAAAAATTTGCATTTTTACTATATGAATAAGAATTTACTGATTCGGAATCCTGATTTATTGGCTCAGAAACCTGTTTTTTTGGTTCACAATCCTTTTTTATTGGCTCAGAATCCACTTTTTTTCGTTCAGAATCCCGATTTAATGGATCCCGGTTTTTCTTTCGTCTACAAACTTCACAATCACACATAAAATCACCCCTTTTAAACTAAAAAATTAGCAATATTAAAATATTGGCTAACTACTAGCATTTTATGTATTTTTTAATAATTTGTTTGGACAAGTAACTTGAATTTATATTTTACTTCTAATTTTTTTTTGTAATAACAAAAAATAGCCTTCTAACAAGAAGACAACCATCTTTTATTTCACATTTATATAAAAGACCCATACTTAAATACACTTAACTTCATATGATATTTTTAGAATGAGTAGTCGTTACTGAAGGGCACTTTTCGAAGTGCTCTTATATTTAATCCCCCCTTTTTCAGGAGGATTTTTTTACTAAACTCTAATACAATTTGCATCAACTAGGCTGGCGATTATCACATTTCCTTAAGAGATTCAATTAATACAGTAACTACTAATTAAAATAACGCTATGATCCCTATACACTTAAACAATATTGCGTTACCGAACGTATGAACTAATTTTTATTTTGACTATGTAACACTAAATTCACAACATTATTATCCTATATTTGGTGAAGCCTACATTTCAATGCCAGCAACCCCACACTTTTAATTAATAACTTAAACAAATGTGCTATCTCAAGGTTCCTTTGATATAGTATCTTATGTTCTATATAATGAAGAGAGCGCTAGTATTCGGAAGGAGGATGTATATGAGTATTCAACTAGCTACATCTAACGATTTAAAATGGATTAATAGTCAATATGAATCAATAGGATTTGTACGAAGTGATTTAAAGAGAGATAAAGTTGCAATTATTACATATAACAACGAGTATGCAGGTGTTGGACGATTAGTCCAAATAGATGCAGATACTATAGAAATGGGCGGGATTTTTATTCTCCCTAAATTTAGAGGGCTACAATTAGCTGGTGAGCTTGTTTCATTTTTAGTAGAAACTGTAAAAAAATCACAAATACAAGATGTATATTGTCTTCCTTTTGAGGAATTAGAAAACTTTTATAAGAAATATGGCTATACTGAAGTCGATACTACGAAAGAAGCAGTCCATCCAATTATTCTAAAAAAATATAATTGGTGTTTGGAGAACTACGATAAACACGTTCTACTATTTAAATTGTAAATATAATAAAAAGTATATTCTCAATCGTTTTTCTATCAGTACTCCTAATCGGAGCCTAAGGATTAATCAAAGATATTTTATCTCTCCTTTTATAAATGGCTGATTAAAACTCAATGTTCCGTCAATACTATAGGTAACATGATTGTATTTCTCCATTCTCCCTTGGAGAGGAGCAGTTAGCTTTTGCTAGCTGCTCTTTTATTTTTTCAAAAAGTCACATAAATATCTTTAATTCCAAACATTCAAAAGATAAAATGTGATAAGATTGTTATGAAGATATTTACCAACTAATAAATGCGCCCTAGACTTACGTACTAGGGCGTATTTATTTTTTAGTATGTAATTCCTTCACTCATCTATTATCCACAAAATAAGTATCATACGCTTTATCAAAAACATATCCTAACTTTTCTGCTAGGTTAGCAGATGTAGTATTCGCTGCGTCCCAGTTTGGATACTTTCCATTTTCTAAGCAATCCAATATAAGAGCTGCACTAACTACAGTTGCCAAACCTTTTCTTCTATGATTGTGATCAGTCGCAACTTCAATTTCAATTCCATCATTATAAATACTATACGAGGATGCACCACATACAACTTCTCCGTTATATAAAATGCTATAACCTATACCACGGTTTATATAATCTTCTACCGACTGAAATTGACTTATAAAATCTTCAGAGATTTTATGTAATGTAGGGCTATTTGCGATATGCTCATCTATTCTTTTTAACTCATATCCTTTTGGAAGTATTGATATAAAAGACTGTAATTTTGAACGATTAAAACCTTCTGAATTTCGTTTGAACTTATAGCGTAAAAACTTATCTATTTTTCTTTCATGGAATGTTTCTAAGCGTTGTTTCCACTCTTCACTATTTACGATAACTAAAATTCTTTCAGGAATATTACGTAATAACTCTTCTGTTTCTTGCACATTTGGGTCTCCAGCGTAAAATGTGAAAATTCCTACCGTAACTTGTGCTACTGTTGGATTTTCAAGATCATTTACCCAAGCAGTCCCCATATGCCCTTGTAAATAAGAAAGTAAAATAACGTTATTGAAATCATCAAACATAGAAACTAGTTTTTTTCTTGTATGTATATTCGCTTCATGTATCATTTACATTCCCGCCTTCTATAAAATCAATCTTATTCTAAATCTTTTAGAATAAACTTATATAATTTTTCAATCAACCATTTACCATATAAGAAAACACCTATTAAACTAAATTTTTATATAATTATAAATCATTCACAAATATAAAATTATTATAACATCTAATAAAAAAAGAGTATCTCACTTTTTAAACTTTAGAATATACATCGTGTATGTATAAACCCTCAACATAATGTATGAGGATTTATCAAAAAATGCGTTATAACTCCTTCTTAGAAATAAAAGATTCCATTTCACCATTTTTATATACTTTAGTCAATTTAACAACTGACTTGTACGTGTTAACGTCATCCTTTATCATTTTTTTCAGCTCTTCTATTTCGATATTACTAGTTCCACTCTCTACCTTTAAACAATTTGAAATGTTTAAGTATCCACTAGATGCGAAAAGAATAACGAATGTAATATCAGGAAAATTAATGAACAGCATTCCAAACTTCAAAGGGTTCGCAGCAGTATCCGATAAAACTAATCGAAAATCTAACAGTTCAGGTACTTGAACAAAATCCTTAGAAACAATCGCTTCACCTACAATTGCAACTTGCTTTACTACATTCCCAAGTTCATCTGTAAATTCAGTACATATAGGTGCATCAATTGTTTTCGCTTGTAAACATAAATTTAATTCTGGATTATGAAAATCAAAAAAGATTGTACTCCCCTCTGTTAAACATTGCGGGCACACATTTCCTAGCAAGCTAAAGTCCTCTTCAATATATTTAACTTTCGATTTGCAACTACAAACTTTTCCTATTCGGATTGCATCAATTTTTGAGCAATCTACAAAAATAACCTCACTGTCTTCTTGTACGAATGATACAATCCCTTTCATCGCATTAAATGAAAGAAAATAAGATACAACGATTTCGTTTCCTACTATTACAATACTTTCAACTTTAGTATACGGTTCTAGACTTTGTAAAAATTCACATATACTATTTTGGCAACATCCACAATCACGTTTCGGCTCACAATCCACTTACACTCCATCCCTTCTCTATATAGAATAGCTAATACATATATATGAAAGGAAAACAAAAAAGCTTGGACAATATAACTTTAACGTAGGAATATCGTTACCTATTCATAATATTAGTACGGGAATTACACCAATAATGAGTAATAACACATAATTTTTACTATAAATACATATAACAATTTCATCTTTCATGAAAAAAACGTTATAATGAAGTGTAGCCTCTACGATTACGTTATAAAGGAGATTAAAACAATGGCTAAAATTAAAGTATACCAAGTAAAAGAAGAAAATATGGAAGCAGTAAAAAACATCATTGATGTTGAGGAACAAAACCCAACTGCTGAAAACTTACAAAATCTATATGCATGTGTATTAGAAACTGAAGATATGGCATTGCCTGAATCATACATTGAAGAAGATATCTTAATCGATTCTATGGAAGTTATGGTTAACGCTTCTCAAAGCAAAGTAAGAGACTTAGGTGCATACGATGTAATTGAAGTTCAAAACAAAGGTAAGAAAACACAAATTTTATTACTTGCAGACGAAGAATACGAAATTATTGAAGGCTAATCTAACACCATACATACGAAAAAGCTCCTTTCCAATTGGAAAGGAGCTTTTTCATTACGCTTTTGATGTTTCACTTTTTTTATTTGTTTGTTCTTTCTTAATTACCATGCGCTCATTTCCCATAAAGAAAATGAATATGAATGCTAATCCAGCTGGTACCAATGCCCACATGAATGTTTGAACAATTGAACTAGAAAGAGCATCAATAATCTTATCTAATATTTGCGGAGGGATTTGAGATCTTGCCGATTCTGATAAAATGGCTCTTGAATCCCCTAATGTGTTTGTATTCATTCCCCCGCTCATGCCTTTAAATGCTTCTTCTAATTGATCTTGGAAACCTGTTCTTTGGATCATTCCGAAGATTGTAATACCAAGTGTCATACCTAATGAACGAATGAAATTACTCGTCGAAGTCGCAGATCCGCGCTGTTCCATACCGAAGTTGTGAATAGCTGCCATACTTAGTACAGAGAATGAGAAGCCGACTCCAAATCCGATAATAATCATATACACTGTTAATAATACACGACTTGTTTCTGGCGTTAATGTGCTTAATAAAAATAGTCCAATTAGCATAATAACCGCAGAAATGATCATAATGTTTCGGTAGCTAAGCTTTGTCGTTAAAAACCCACCTAACTGCGCTGTTACGACTGAGCCTAACATCATTGGTAAAAGTAATAATCCCGAGTTTGTTGCAGTGCCACCGTATACACCTTGAATGAATAATGGAATGTATACAGTTGCTGACATAAACGCAGCTCCGTAACATAAAGCAATAATTGTACTCATTCCGAACAAACGTTGTTTAAACATCTCAAATGAAATGATCGGTTCTTCTACTTTACGTTCAATAAAAATGAATGCAATAATTAAAATAGCGAATCCACCAAATAAACTTAAAATAAAGTTAGAATCCCAATCATACTTTTGTCCGCCAAGTTCAAGCGCAAACATTAAAGAAACTACTGCTCCAACTAAAGTAATTGCGCCAAACCAATCAATTTTTTGCTTTCTATGAACTCTTGACTCTTTATAAAAGAATGTAATAAAAATAAGTGCTAAAACGCCAAGCGGTAAGTTAATATAAAATACCCAGTGCCAGCTTATGTAATCTGTAATATACGCACCAAGCAACGGACCAAAAATACTTGATAAACCAAATACTGCTCCGAATAAACCACCCATTTTCCCACGCTTTTCAGGAGGGAAAATATCAAAAACGATAGTAAACGCGATCGGCACTAATGCCCCGCCGCCAATACCTTGAATGGCACGATAAATCCCTAACTGTGTAATATTTTCAGCAGTACCACAAAGTGCCGAACCAATCATAAAGACGATTAAACCGAAAATAAAGAACCTCTTTCTACCATACATATCTGATAGTTTTCCGAATATCGGCATACCTGCCATTTCTGCGACCATATAGGCAGAAACGACCCATACAAAGTTTTCAAGGCCTCCTAAATCACCAACGATTGTTCCCATCGCTGTAACGACAATGGTATTATCCATTGATGCCATTAAAATACCTAGCAATAAGCCCGCTACAACAAAGCCGAGCTTATTATTCTTCTCAACCATAACCTTGCTCTCCCTCATACTACTTATATTTGTTTATGTTCTTTTACGACTGCATTACTTTTTTGGTTAAAACTAGTATGATATTCTACAATACTAATTTCACATCCAGGACCAATTGTAACGTTGTTTCCTCTTACAACTTCAGCAATCGTATGTTCTAAATAGATATCATCTCCTTCAATGATAGATGTTTGGAGGCTTCCAGCATGATTGGTAAATGGAATAAATCTCACTTTTTTACGAACGGTAATCTTCTGACCACCAATTTCTCTTACTTTGCTACCTTCATAACGAAGTGAAATTTCAATATTTTCAGCATTAAGTAATCCATCACTTTCAAGGCCACCAGTTAGTGATAGTTCTTCAACTTCAATATCTCCTTTTACATTTAAAGCGCCTTTCACATCTACGAAATCACCAGTTAATTTCCCCTTAACTTCTATCATACCTCTTACTTTTATTTTTTCAATATGAGCATCACTATGCATTTGTGTATTTCCGTATACTTTTACAGATTCCGCATCTACATTTCCTTGTACTTCACTATCTCCATACACGACATAACTTTTCACTTTCATATTACCGCACACTTCACTCGTGCCGTACGTTTTAAATTCATTACAGCTCATATCATTAGAAATCGTTCCTTCACCGCGAATCTTTACTTTATTATAATCTCCGCCCGCTGAACTACCAGAACCATTAACAGTAAGACTGTGTTGATGTTCCATATCATTTTCTCCCTTCCATTAAATCTGCTTAATTTCTTTTACATTTGCGCTTTTATCAACAGTAAGAACACCCGTATATTCGATTAGTTCAATCTCACAGTTCGGTCCTACCGTAACATTATTTCCTCTTACCGTTCTTATGTGAGCATAATCAATATCGATATTGTCACCTTCTAATAGTTCAGCCTCTAATTGCATACCAAATACTGATTTAAACAGCCTACTAAAAGTACTTAGTCTATGCTTTACTTTAATCGTTTGACCACCAATTTCTTTCGCTCGACATGTACCGTGAATATTAATATTTATTTCATCAGCGCTTAATAATCCGCCAATTGTAAATTGTCCTTCTGAAGAAAAAGTATCCACTTCACAATTACCGTCAATTGTAGCTTGACCATTGACCTTAAATTCTTCACCAGTGACATTTCCACCTATCGTACCTTTTCCTGCAATTTTCAAACTGTTTGCCTTTACATCTTGCGTAATTGTTGCTTTCCCATCAATTCGCATCGTTTCAGCATGAACTGTGCCATCGACTTTACCAGATCCGCTAATTCGTGCACTGCTACTTTTCAAATCGCCAGTAACTGCACCGTAACCGTTACATTCAAATTGCTCACATTCAACATTTCCATTCACAGTTCCTTTTCCGTTTAATTGTACTTTATGAAACTCGCCGCCATTGGATGAACCGTAACCATTTATAATCAAATTATCTGTACGCATACTTTCTCCTCCACTACAACAATTTAGTTTTTAATGCTTCGGTATATTTCATAATCGCTTCGCGTAAAACGATTTTAGTGCCTTTTTCAAAAATTAAATCGTCCACGTTTGAAACTAATAAACATGTAGAAATCCCTAATTTTCGGACAACGATTAAATCACAAGTTTTATGTTTAATTGCTTCATAATTTTCACGTAAAACTTGCAAGACCATTTTTCCTTCTTCTAAACTAATCTCTCCCGATTGTAGTAATTCTTCTAACATGTACACATAAAGAATATCTACAAATTGAAACTCTGCTGTTTTATTCGTTTGTTCTATGAAAAATTGTAAAACTGGTTCTGATGCAATCTCCTTACGTAAAATGTCTTCCTTTGTTAAAAGAATTTCTCTCACACTCGGTGAAAACATATTCGCTAGTTCATCAAGTGATAAATCCTCTTTCATCGTTTGGATCTTATCGATGCGCTCTAATATCTTTTCTTTCGGAAAAAATGTCTCTTGACCCGTGAATGTTGACTTTCGTACAAACCAATCTTCCGGTATTAAATTTTTTCTCTTCCACCTATATAACTGTCCGTATGAAATACCAGTTAGTTCTAATAAATCTTTTTTTGAAATTAAATCTGTACTCAACTGTATAACACCCCTTCCTGATAACAATGTAACATAACACTGTTACGCTGTAAATAGACTTTTATCACAAGTAGGGTAACAATGTGTAAAACAAACCTATTCCCACATACAAAAAAGGCTCTTACACATCTTATGAAAATGCGCAAAAGCCCTTATATATCAAGATTTAAACCAAATATTATAAAAATCAATCCAACCTTGTGAATTAATCATTATATTTTGGACTTTTTCATGTGTACTTACCTCTTGTTTATTACGATATAAAGGAATAATATGAATTTGACGTAACAAAGTATCCTCAATATCGCGTAACAGTGTAACTCTTTTCTCTAATTCTTCTTGTTTAAAATAAGGAGACAACTTTTCATGAAAGTCCATGCTGCTTTGTCCATGAATAAAACTATTTTTTGTAAGAAACATATATAATAGACTATCTTCTATTCGTTCACTTATTGTGGCACTATCATGCATCATATCGGCCTTTTGTATCGTACTTACTTCCAATAGCTCTTCTATGTCAAGAAAATTATTTTCTACACGAATCCCGTACTTCACACACTCTTTTTGTATCCATTGTGCATCTTCAACATGATCTCGTCCTGTAAATGTGTAGAGTTGTAGCACTTCATTATGATAAGTACTCCTTTTAATTAAACTTTCTACATCTTCCTCAATCTCTACAATGCTTTCACCTGCTAATATTAGTTTCTGTGCCACTTCTCCACGTTCTCCGCCGAGTTCTTGAACGATTGTATAACCATGAATGATTTTATATAATGCTTTCCGAAATAACTCATCTTGCATTGGTCCTTCTTTCGTATGATTACATGTTATATATGTCACGTTCGACTCAAGCCGAGACAATTCTTTATTATGTTTTTCTTTATCTTTATACTGCGCCTTTACTAAAACATCGTATGTACTTACACCTTGTTCTACATTCCACAACTCAACACGATCTAAAAAAGGTCTTTCACGAAAATATAAAGGATGACCTTCTAAAATGAACAAATTTTCATTACTTTTATATAATTGAAAAGGCCCTGTTCCAATTAGCTCTCCTGCTTCATCTTTATTCACGATAGAACACTGTTCTGCACTTAGCATATGTAAAAACATTCGATTTTCCGTATGTAATTGAATTTCGACAACGTAGTCATCCACTGAACGAATACTTTCAACGTGTTGTAACATCCATGCGTGTGCATTATTTTCCAGCTTCATAAATCGATTCAATGAGTATATAACATCATGTGCAGTAAGTTGTTTTCCATTATGAAAGTGAACTCCTTTTCGTAAATAAAACGTCCATATTTTTTCAGCATCATTATATTCCCAGTGAAATGCAAGTCTTGGCTCTATAATGTTTGTATTACCGTCTACATACACGAGTGTATCGAATATATGTTTTACCATATGGCATTCTGAACGCATTGTAGCGTATACAGGATCTAATGTGATATCTAAATTCATTTGTACTTGCAACCGGAGTACATCTCTTCTCCCTTCAGATGTCATTTCAATCTTATGACCAAATATTGAATCCACCCAGGAGTGATATTCTTCCTTTACTAATGGAAAATGTGAGCTATAGCGTTCCACAAATATGCTCCCGCTTTTCACATCCCCTTTTTTCGTTATTTCTTTTCCTCTATCTAAAATTAAAGATATCGGGTCCTTTTGAAATATTAACTTAGAACGATTTCCTCTGCCGCGACCTGGAAACCACTTGATCCAATTTAACTCATCTAATTTTTTTATAATTAATTTACTATTACGCTCTGTACAAAATAATGTTTCAGATATATTTTGCACTGTTACTTCCAATTGTTCTCCCTCTTTTTCCCCTTTTCCATAAGCACTCCATAGTTCAATGTATTGATCTAAAATAAACATCATAATCCCCCTAAAAGGTGAAAAATACTCCCTATTGTTTCTACACTTTTTCCAATTCTTCTTTCATCTTATCATTTCAATATAGAAAGGAGGAATTAATATTGAATTATCTCTTACTTCGTTACAATAAACCTATTTTTATTAGACTGTGTGGTGAATTATTAACCAGAACGACTGAATCTATGTTAGCTATCATTATGATTATTTACGTCAATAAAATGTTAAACGGCAATGTAATAATAACTATGCTGATTTTCGGATTACAGCCACTTTCAGACATTTTATTTACACTTATTGCTGGAGGAATTACTGATAAATATGGCCGGAAAAAGATTATGTTACTCGGCTTATTGCTACAAAGTGTTGCAATCGGTAGTTTCGTTTTCGCTCAATCCGTTTTTATATTTGCACTGTTATATGTCATTAATGGCATTGGCCGTTCCTTATATATTCCGGCTCAACGTGCACAAATTGCTGATTTAACAAAAAAAGAGCAGCAAGCAGAAATTTTTGCTCTCCTACAAACGATGGGAGCAATTGGATCCGTAGTCGGCCCTTTAATCGGTGCAAGTTTTTATAATACTCACCCAGAATATTTATTTATCGTGCAAAGTGTAACCCTTACGATATATGCCGTTGTTGTTTGGACCCAGCTCCCAGAAACCGTTCCACCAATAAGTATGTCAAAACAAACAGTTGAGGCAAGTTCACCAAAGCAATTTGTTTTTAAACATTACGCCATATTCGGTCTTATGTTTTCTACACTTCCTATTAGCTTTTTTTATGCACAAACTGAGACGAATTATCGTATTTTCGCAGAACATGTATTTCTTAATCTCGTATTCATACTCGCATTTATTTCAACATGTAAAGCCATTTTGGAAATCATTCTACAAATCTTCCTCGTAAAATGGTCTGAACGATTTTCTATGGCGAAAATCATCCTTATTTCTTACGCCTGCTATACAATAGCTGCAGTTGGCTTTAGTTATTCAACGACGATATTGTCGTTATTCTTCACCTTACTCTTTTTAGTCATTGGAGAAAGTATTGCTCTAAACCATTTATTACGATTCGTTTCAGAAATTGCACCTCATGATAAACGTGGTTTATATTTTTCAATTTACGGTATACACTGGGATATATCTCGAACGTGTGGACCAGTTATTGGTGCAGTTTTATTAAGTAAGTTAAATGGAAGTATGCTGTTTTATATTTGCGCTAGTTTCTTATTAGTTGGAGGTATTGTACAAGCGTTATTTGTTCAAAATTTGGAACGAAAAAAAATCGCAAACCAGCCTACACATAATTTATAAGTTACTACTTTTTCAGTAGATCAACATTTCTTATTGGATGCATGCTAAAAAACAAAAGTGAAGTATTTCGCATATGAAATGAGACGTTCCTTGTTTACAACTAAAACACCTCACTTAAAGAGCGAGGTGTTTTTGAAATCACTTAATTTCTTATCCTGCCATTTTATTAATACTATCCTCTGGTGAAAACACGGAAATATGATCTACATTACCAGTCGATTTTGGAATGACAAATTTTAACTCATACTGGTTATTTACTTTGTATACATATATTTTGTCTCCACCATTCCCTTTAACTGAAGATGGTTTTCCTAACGCTTTTTCAATTTCTTGTAATGTAATCGATTTTAGTTCTGCATGATATGAGCGTACATCAAAAACTTGTGACCCTTTATTAAATCCAAAAACAACATTTTTATTTGTAAAAGTTGCGTACATTCCGTTCCCTGCTTGTTCGGTTTTATTCGCTTTCCCCCATGCTTTTTCTATTTCTTCAATATCCCCTGTATGGGCTCCAAATGGTACATTAGGTACTTTTCCTTCTTTTGCTAATTCAAACAAATCTTTAATGTGGTTAATTGATTTTTGATTAAATGTTCTATTTTTCGAATCTGGCTCAGTTGATGGTTTTGTTGTTTTTTCATTACTTGGTTTTGTTTCAAGATTTTTCTGTTCTTCTGAAGAATTACTTTGTTTATTTTTATTATTTTCCAAGGTTGGATTTGTTTCGTTTTTTTCGTCTGTCTCTTTACATGCGGCTAGCGCAAACATACATGTAAACACCAAAAATAACATAACTATTTTTAAATATATTTTCATCATTTTTACCCCCTATTGCATCTTATTTATTTCGTTAACCAACCCATTACACTACTTTTCAAATTATGTTTGTTCAAAAAAGTCAGTACTTCACTCTCTCAAAAAGCTTGTACAAAATATATTACAAAAGCTGTTTCTAAAAAGTAACCAAGTCTGTTATATCCGAAGTAACTACCTCCTGATAAACGAAACCATTTTCATCTCCTTATTTAACCCTTCTCTTCTCAATGACAATATCCTCTATCTATCACTTAAAACATGTTGTCACAACAGCTCCTTCAAACAGAAAAAAAACCAGTAGGAAGTGATTACTCTTTTCCTACTGGTTGAAATGAAATTAAATGGTAAATCTTAGCTTCTTAAAAAGTGTAGCGATAGTGTTTTTTACAGTTTCAAAATTATAAACAAACGTGTTATCTCCACTTAATGATGAAATACATGTTAAACCTGCAGCTTTAATAAAAGCTTTTACATCTACAAGCATAGAATTAGCCTCCATGAATTTAATTACAATCATTATAACAGGTGTTTTACGATGCTAACATGAAAGTAATAAATAAATTTCTATTATGAATTTATCCTGCTATTTGCCGGGCAGTAAAATCTCCACCTCAAAATTCAGCGGAAACAAAGAAGTTAGATGGGCAGGGCTGCCCGTAAAAGCCTTATTGGTTCAACTAATAATACACCAATTCAATGTCATATAAAAAAGCTGCCCCAAAAGGACAGCTTCAAATATGTATATTATACTTCGATTGATTTACCATCTTCAACAATATGATAAAGTAAGTGCGCTAAATGATGAATTGGACCGTATTCTTCCTCTTCCTCATCTGTTTCGCCTTGGAATTCAAGATCGTTTAAGTATAGCGCTAAAAATTGATAATATAGTTTTAAATCAAATCCGTAGCACGCAGTTGGTTCTTCATGATCCCCTTCATATTGTAACATTAAGTATTGATCATTTCCTTCTGCATCTTCTGCATCAAAGAATACGAAGAAGCCAACGTTTGTATCTAAATCAAATAAATGACGAGTACCTTTTTCAGTTGCTTTATTGAAGTCCTCTTCACTTAATTTATGTACTGTTGTCGCTTTTGCATTATCTTCTTGATGGAAATTTACTGTAAATGATTTCAATGCTGACACCTCCTGATTGTATAATACTAGCATAACATATAAAAAGGACTGCTTACAAATGTAAACAGTCCTGCTACATTCATTTCCGCATTGCTCGTAGTAAAAAACTCACAATGAAAATCAAAATAACCGCACCAATTAAAGCAGGAATGATTGCAAATCCGCCTATTACAGGACCGAAACTACCAAGTAATTTCGTACCAATCCAAGAACCGATAATACCAGCAATAATATTACCAATTACACCACCTGGTACATCCCTTCCAGTAATTAAGCTTGCAAACCATCCTAATAAACCACCAACGATTAAAGACCAAATCATATAATAACCTCCTTTATATTTAACCAATCAAAATATAATTAGAAACAATTGCTTACCATTAGTTATGTGACATTTTTCATAAGTTATTCATGCTGCTCAACTATAAGACTTTTGAGAATAATACAGACTGATAAACCATTTTTCGGACTAACGATTTATCCGACTTATTATTAACACATTAAGGACAATCTGGCTTCAATATTGTTCGCATAAACTCTTCTTTAAAAGCAGGATAGTTAAAACCAACAGCAATTCTTTGAATCGGCCGACCATCAAACCTTGTTGGTTCAGCTATTTTTCTAAAGTCAGCTACACTTTGGCCCCTAGTCACATCATTTGTCGTACTAATCCACACTGCCGATTTTTTATATTCAAAAATACTATCATTTATAAACGAGACAAACGGTAGTAAATCGTGTATAGGGCTTCCACCAATACCCGGATATTCTTTTTTATAGAAGTTCTCATAATAAAAATCAATCATTGGTTTAATGAGTTTCGCCTGTCCAGTTCCTTGTTTATCTATTATATTGGCCATTTCAGGCGTAATAAGCGCGCCCTGTGTTACATTTAACGGGTATATACTAGCGTTTTTCGCATATTTCATAACAATATTTGCTGCAATTGGATCACCATAAAAATTCGCTTCAGATACTGGTGTAACATTACCTGGAAATAGGAAAGCACCGCCCATTATATAATACGAACAAATACGATCCATTATATTGGGATACAATAAAAATAACGTAGCAAGCGTCGTTAGTCTTCCTGTCGCCACAATTATAATATCTTCTGGACAAGGTTCGATTAATTTGATTAATTCACAAAAATTTTCTCGTTTACAAATTCTCATCTCAGGTGGATTAATAGGACCTAAACCGTGATCCCCATGGATTTCAGGGAAAAACAAAGGTTCTTCAGCTGTCATCGGCCTACTCGCACCTTCAATAATTTTTACATGTGTAGCATAGTACCTTTCTAAAAAATAAACATTTTCCGTAACGATTTCTCGTGATACATTCCCGTACTCTGCAACAATACCTAGAATATCTAATTTACATGTTTTATTTGCATAAATTAACGCTACGGCGTCATCAATACCAAAGTCTCCAAAAAAGATGATTTTCTTATTAACTATTCTCACCCCTCTTCAGCATAATCTACTATTATTATTATGTGAAAAAGACAAGGCGGTGAAACAGCGCAAACTAAAAAAGCCGCCTATTTATTGGCGACTTCAATCTTTTTATAAGACAAATATGCTAGTACATTTTTACTCGAATCGTATTTCGGGTTATTTCCTTTTCTCGGCTCTCTCATATGTGTCTTTTCAAATCCAGGAATGTCCGGCATTTTCCCCATAAATTCAAGCATTTCTTCCTCAGTACCTTCAATGCGTACACGAATCATTATAACTATTCCTCAATTCTCAGTTTCTCTGTACTAAGTATATCGTACTTCAGAAAGACTGCAACACATTTATCTTTTTAATGTTGTACTTTTTTTACATATAAACATAGCCATTTCAGTATAGAATGAATCTACTTTATTATTTTTAAATTGAATATTAAAATATCCCTTCATTTCGTTTGGCGCTTTCATCATACATTCTGTTAATTTTTCACGCTTTTGTACAGGGACATTCATCATATTACACCACCAGTCAAAATCAAACTTCTTATCAAAAGTAAGACATGACTGCATTTGCAAACCGTTTTTTTCTAATAAAGTAAGCCATTCTGTCTTTTTTAGAGCTCGTTCATGACTTGGGTCCCGCTTTTTTTCTATAAAATTATAAAATGTATCATATTCATTATTTTCTGGCGAAACATTATCTATTAAGATGAATAATCCATTATTCTCCAACGTACGATTTACTTCAAAAATAAATTGAGCCGGATTCGTAAAATGATGGGCTGCAATCCGGCATGTAATTGTATCAAAAAAATGGTCTGCAAATGGTAAATCCTCTGCGTTTCCTACTACAAAAGACACATTTCCATGACCATTCTGCTTTATAAAACCTTTTGCTTCTTCTAACATCTGTTCTGTTAAATCAAGTGCAACTACTTCTTCAAACATAGGTGCTAACATATTCGCAACATGTCCGCCACCAGTAGCAACATCAAGAAGACGATTATTATGGCGAGACGCAACTTGTTGAACTACATATTGTAAGTCCTGTCCTTTAGCATGTATTTTACTATTCACATACTTATCTGCATTACTGCCAAACTGTTTTTTCACAAGCTCTTCCTTACTCATTTTATCATCTTCTTTCTATTGTTATTTACATATACGATTCATATAATTATTACAATTCTCTTCATGTATTTTCAAATCCTCTTTTCATCTCACTTCTTATCAAGTTTACCTATAATCAAAATAATATAATTTTACGTTTTACCATTAAACAAAAAAGGCTACGGGAACTTGTCCCCTAACCTGACTAAATATTTACTACATTTTTATTTCTTCGTATATATCTATATAATATAAATCCTCTTTCAACTTCATAATAACATCTACTTCGTTATAAGTAGCCTCACGAGCATGTAAACCAAATTGATCCATACCAATCCATATCCACCCAGGTGTATGATATAAAACATCTAAGTTAAAATAATCTAATTTAGTAAGCTCCGATGTAATAAATTTATCTTTATTAGCGATTTGTTTATCTAGTAAACCATATTCTTTACCATTTTCAAATAGCGATATAACTTTCCCTACAATCGGATGTTCACGAACAATAAAATGATATTCCTTTTCCTCTACATTTGCCACAATCAAACGAGAAACAGATAAATCAGCCCCCGAATTCGACATATTTGTTTATTCACCTCCTTATATAGGTTTCTTCAATATAATAACAAATGAATATTCAAATTAAGTTAATATAATGTAAAAAATAAAAAGCTGACTTCCCTTTAGAAATCAACCTTTACAATTTGATCAACTTTATACTTTTACAAATTATTATAATGTTTCTTTTTCCTCATCATTTCCGGAAACTAAACTTCCTATAGCATCCGCTGTTACTTCTACTACAAATTCACAAATACCTGCTACAACTTCTCCAATTACTTCATCCATCTTTTTACCCCCTTATTTTATGCAACTTATTTGTAGTATAGAAGAAATTGGTGAATGTAAACTATCGAAAAAGGTGACATAAACCTTACAAAATTGTAAGCTCTTTCATCCCTTTACTTACTTCCTTTGAAACTCCAAGTATTTTTAGCAGACATATAGGCCATCATAATATGAAGAAAGTAATAATCTAGTGTCAGGAGGCGTTTAATATATATTATGTAAAATTAATTAAAGGTCAATCTTTCTACGCTTTTGACCATCGTTTCTTAGTGTCTGAAGAAGAAGAGGTTTCTGAGAGAATTTATAATTACTTACGACGTAATGAATTTTTTGAAGTACGTAAAGAAGAATATTCTGCTTAATTACAAAAAGCATTAAGAAAAATATCATCTTATTATGATATATTCTTGATGCTTTTATGTAAATTGCTTCTTTTCAACAATTGTTGTGGACTCTATTATAATATTCTAGTATTTGTCCAAGATAATTCATCCCTATTTCCGTATTTCAGTATATGAAGAGGTTGTGAATATGACTCATATCATTGATTATTAAGCTACTCAACCTATAAGTAAAACTGATGCAACAACTTTTGCAATCCCCTCTTCTCCAAACAAAGTAATTCTAGCAAATTTGAAATTGAGAATTTCAAGTAGAGATTCACGTAATAATCGAGTAGAATTAATAGCTACAGTTGGTGTAGAAGGTATAACTGAGATTTCACAAGTTTTATTCCGAATTTTCCTTGATAACATTGAAATTTTCAATACACAAGTAGGTATTGAATCAACAAATTCTGAACAATTTTACGTACAAACATTCCAAGCTACAGACCAAAACATTAGCAGTGGAACACACGAATATTCATTAACTGTAGAAAACCTTATTAGTAGTGCAAGTGCAGAAGTTGCTGGTCCTCTATCTTTTAGCGCTTTAGCTATTGGACAAGAGCGTAAATATTGCTAATTGAAATTAATGTTTAATTTTGTACTTTGGAAAAGCAAGACGTAGTTATACGTTCTTGCTTTTTTATATTTATCCTTACTTTCTATTAGCTTTAATCATGAATTTTTTACGTTTTGCTTCATTTATTTCATCAATTAATACATCAAATTTTTTACAAATCAAAAAGATTGAAATCCAATTATGAAACACGTAATATAGACTCTGACTCTAAAAAAGTTCGTATAAAAATACTACATAAATAAGGAGGTTTTATATACGAGTTTTTTCATTTTAAAAGACGGAGAGGTTTTATGTTATGTGGCGTAATAAAAATGTTTGGATTGTTTTAATTGGGGAGTTTATTGCAGGTCTAGGATTATGGCTTGGTATTCTTGGCAACCTTGAGTTTATGCAAAAATATGTCCCTTCTGATTTCATGAAATCAGTTATATTATTTATCGGACTATTAGCCGGTGTTCTAGTTGGCCCTATGGCCGGTCGTGTCATCGATCAGTATGAAAAGAAAAAAGTTCTTCTTTACGCTGGATTTGGTCGAGTTTTAAGTGTTATTTTCATGTTTTTCGCTATTCAATTTGAAAGTATCGCATTTATGATTGCATTTATGGTTGCTCTTCAAATTTCAGCAGCATTTTATTTCCCTGCATTACAATCTGTAATTCCACTCATCGTACGTGAGAATGAGTTATTACAAATGAACGGTGTACATATGAATGTTGGTACAATCGCTCGTATTGCAGGTACTTCACTAGGTGGAATTCTTTTAGTTGTAATGAGTTTACAGTATATGTACGCCTTTTCAATGGCAGCATACGCCTTATTATTCCTCTCGACGTTCTTCCTACAATTCGAAGACAAGAAATCAACAACACCAAGTAAACAAGCTGCAAAAGACAATAGCTTTATGGAAGTATTTCGTATTTTAAAAGGAATTCCTATTGCTTTTACAGCACTTATATTAAGTATCATCCCTCTATTATTTATAGCAGGGTTTAATTTAATGGTTATTAACATTAGCGAAATGCAACATGATCCTACGATTAAAGGGTTCATATATACAATTGAAGGTGTCGCATTTATGTTAGGTGCCTTCGTAATTAAACGTCTATCTGATCATTTCAAACCTGAAAAATTACTATATTTCTTCGCAGTTTGTACTGCTTTTGCACATCTGTCATTGTTCTTTAGCGATATAAAATGGATGGCTCTTACATCATTTGGTTTATTTGGGTTTAGTGTTGGCTGCTTCTTCCCTATTATGTCGACGATTTTCCAAACGAAAGTGGAAAAAAGTTATCACGGTCGCCTCTTCTCATTCCGTAATATGTTTGAGAGGGTTATGTTCCAAATCGTCTTACTTGGAACAGGCTTCTTCTTAGATACAATTGGGTTACAATATATGGTTCTCATCTTCGGAGTCGTTTCATTATTGATTATTTCTATTTCCCTTTCTAAGCAGAAACATTATGAAAAACAGCATTCACAATCTGCGAATTTATAAAATAAACAAAGAAGTATGGATCTAATATTGAATCCATACTTCTTTGTTTTATAATACGCCTATTTATTACGTTTATTGAAATTACCTAAAGGAGTATCCCCCTTTTATTTCGAATAGATTATAAAAAGTACTCTTTATAAAAGGAGTGGTAAAATGTCTGATGGCATCCAAGTATTTATTGTCCTGCTCTTTGCAATTGCTCTGTTTAGCATCCTAAACTTTTTAGCCATTTCCTTATCTGGACATAGTTTTAAAAAAAGAATCGTGGCAGGTTTCATATTTTTACTACTGACTCCCATTATCTTTTTGACTATCGCAACATTTGCTTCTATATTCGATAAAGCAGGATTTGGCGCAGGTACGTTAGCCTTTATGATCGCAAGCGTATATATATTAAATGGAATAGTAATTCTGCTTTCCTCTTTATTTATCCTCAAAAAAGACATAACATAGGCTATAGTACTAGCATGAATCTGACTTTACACTAGATTCATGCTTATTTAATTTCTCCTAAATTTTTATATGAAATTAAATAATTCTTTAAAAAAATTTAAACTTTATTTATTATAATATCCCTATCGTATTCGCACGTTTATTCAAATTTAAAAGAAAGGAGCACAAAATGAAAAAGGTTCTACTTACAATTCCTATACTAATCATCCTACTTAGTGGATGCAGCAATAACGATATATACGGTTCTTGGGAAGTCGTTGACAATAAAAATGGTGAATGCCCTGTATATTATAAATTTGAAACAGTTGTCAAAAAAGAAAATAAAGAGGAAATTGTGCAAAATTTAGTAGAAATGCAAACCACAAAGAATAAAGACGATTTATATAAAGGCTCAGTTGTCAAAAATTCTAATGTATATCACATTGATTATGGTAATTCATTTACATCAGAGCAAACTTTAAAAGTTGCCGACGGTACATTAAATGTATACTTTTTGACAGCTGAAAAATTATGCACGTATAAAAAGAAATGATTACATTTCAGAGGAAACGCAGAAAATATTTTCTGCGTTATTTCACTTTAGAAATCTTCCACAAATACTTAATAAAAACTATCAAATAACTTAAGTTATATAAAATGAATCCTATAATAGACATTTCAATTAACACGTCTACGCTATTTACATCGATACTTTTCAAAATAGGCTAATACTTCCTCTAAATTTGTCAATCGTTTTAATTTTCATAAAAAAATGATAAAATATAAACATGTGTTTTCAGAATAATTAAAAACGCAGAATGAAAGCACTGTTTTAGGAGGGGTTTTGATGACTTACACGTTAGCAACTAGAATGAAAGCATTCCAATCTTCTATATTTAGTGAATTAGGAGCCTATAAAAAAGAAAAAATTGCAGCAGGTCATAACATGATTGATTTGAGCATCGGAAATCCTGATATGCCGCCCGCTGATTTTGTAAGAGAAACAATGGTACATACAGCGAGTGAGAAAGAGAGCTACGGGTATACATTATCAGGTATTCAAGAATTTCACGAAGCTGTAACTGAATATTACAACAACACTCATAACGTTTTATTAAATGCGGATAAAGAAGTTTTATTATTAATGGGTTCACAAGACGGGCTCGTTCATTTACCTATGGTTTATGCAAATCCAGGTGATATTATATTAGTTCCTGATCCAGGATATACAGCTTATGAAACAGGTATTCAAATGGCTGGTGCAACATCTTACTACATGCCTTTAACGAAAGAGAATGATTTCTTACCAGACTTAGAAGTCATCCCTGAAGAAATTGCCGATCAAGCGAAGATGATGATTTTAAACTTCCCAGGGAATCCCGTTCCAGCAATAGCTCATGAAGATTTCTTTAAAGAAGTAATCGCATTCGCGAAAAAGCATAATATTATCGTTGTCCATGATTTTGCTTATGCTGAATTTTATTTCGATGGTAATAAGCCAATTAGCTTCCTCTCTGTACCTGGTGCTAAAGAAGTTGGTGTAGAAATCAATTCTTTGTCAAAAAGTTATAGTTTAGCAGGTAGCCGTATTGGATATATGATTGGAAACGAAGAAATTGTTCGTGCACTTACTCAATTTAAATCTAATACCGACTACGGTGTATTTTTACCAATTCAAAAAGCGGCATCTGCAGCACTAAGAAATGGCGCGGTATTTTGTGAGAAAAACCGCGATATTTATCAAGAACGGAGAGATACTTTAGTCGATGGATTCCGAACATTTGGTTGGAATGTCGATAAGCCAGCCGGTAGTATGTTTGTCTGGGCTGAAATTCCACAAGGATGGACTTCTCTAGACTTCGCTTATGCATTAATGGATCGTGCGAATATCGTTGTTACACCTGGTCATGCATTTGGACCTCACGGAGAAGGCTTCGTACGTATTGCACTCGTTCAAGATAAAGAAGTGTTGCAACAAGTTGTTGAAAACATTAGAAATAGCGGCATTTTCGTCCTTGAAAAAGTAAATGAATTAGTTAAAAATTAGTTCCCACTCCCCTGCTTAACTTTAGCAGGGGTATTATTAATTGGAGGTACTTTCATATGCATATTAAAGACACACTTCCCCATCGTTATCCATTTTTAATGATTGATAAAGTAATAAATGTAAAACAAGATGAATTCGTTACAGGATATAAACTCATTACAAATAACGAATGGTTTATAAACGATAGTCACAAACATATGCCTCATATGTTAATTGTAGAAGCACTTGCTCAGCTTAGTGCATTTGTACATACAAGTGATTCTGAAGGACTAGGATTTCTCTCCTCTTTAGATGGAGTTGAATTCCACGGAAAAGCATATCCCGGTGATAAACTTGATTTACATTATGAGCTAACGCGCAATCGTCGAGGTTTTATTCTTGGTAAAGGTATTGCAACTGTAAACGACCAGCCTATTGTAACTATAGAAAAACTATTAATATATCAAGCAGATTAAAGTGTTCCTTATATCAGTTGGAAATATCTATTCTCAA
>Ga0268252_1000445_pt1 | contig 26599 bp, 31 predicted proteins | sample AgamicMgSfrz_FD_200244 | JGI IMG/M metagenome (GOLD analysis project Ga0268252, IMG submission 200244) | Agave microbial communities from Guanajuato, Mexico - Mg.Sf.rz (v2) (version 3) | ecosystem: Host-associated > Plants > Phyllosphere > Phylloplane/Leaf | place: Guanajuato, Mexico | collected... | reverse complement strand
ATCATCCTTTGGCGTTTTTCCATCATATCCATCAATTAAATATGCCATTTTTCCATCTTTTGTCAAAATGGCTGTAAATAAATAGTTTAATCCATTTGTCTTTTTTAATTGATTTAGTTCTTGTCGAATATGTTGGTACTCTTTTGTTTTTATTGCTGCTGTTGCTCCTTTACTTGTAGCTACTTCTTTTACTTTTTTAAATTCGTCTGGATTGATGGAATCACCAGCTTGGATTGTAATGTTTCTTGCTAAACTTCCAATAGAATCTTTAATAAGAGAAGTAGAATTGTGATAAATAATCGTACTTAATAAAATTTCGGAAAATAAGATTAAAATACTAATAATAAGTGTAATTTTTGTTTTTAAACTCCTCACGATAGCCTCCTTATTTAATGCCTTTTCTATATTAACTTTCTCGCTTTTTTTGTCAAATTTTAACTAAATAAAAATTACATACAAACGAAAATACAGTATAATAAAGGTAATCTAAAAAAGAAAAGAGGTAGATGAAATGAATGTGGAAAAATGGCAAAATGAATGGAATAAATTATTTGAACGTGTACGTCTTCGCTGGGTAACAACGCTTTCTCCAAAAGCTTTTGCATTTGTAAAAGAAATGGAATTGTTATATGCAGAACAATACGGAGGAGAATATATATTACATTTTAAAAGTATGAATCGAAAACATCGAATTGAAGTCGAACATGGGCATCGTTCTATTCCATATTATATATCTATTGTACGGGGATTTGATTATAGTATTTTGAATAACCGCAGTTCGGTGAATCGTGCGCACTATAAATATCCGTTTGAAGAAAAAGATGCACCGCTTGTTATAGCATTTTTTTCTGACATTGCAGAAGAAATAAAAGAAATTGTAGTAGAAATGGCTAAAGAAAAACGAGAAAAAGATGCAGAAGAAGCGGAAGGAAAACTGGTAGGTTTAACGATTGTTTCTGTTGATAAAAAAAGACAAAACGCGCAATTGAGCGATGGAACCGTTATCCCCCTTCATTCTGTTTTTTCAGAAATTGAAGAAAACTCAACAAAAGAAATTTTAAATGGATTGGAATAAAACTCTGAGAATATTCTCAGAGTTTTTTTAATCTTTTCTTGACGGGAAAGAAAGAAAACGTATAATGCAAGCAATTAAAAGGGGTGATAAAATGAAAAAAATCACAGTGGAACAACTAGTAAAACGCTTTTCTTTAGAAGTGTTGGGCGGAGAAAGTGCGCTTGTGAATGAAATTGAAAGTGAAGATTTACATCGTCCTGGATTGGAATTAACGGGATTTTTTGATTTTTTCCCATTTGAACGCATTCATTTATTAGGTAAACAAGAATTTTCTTATATTTTTTCCTTGTGTGAAGAAGAGAGACGCATGCGCATGAGAGAATATATTGAACAAAAACCACCTTGTGTGATTATTACAAGAGGTCAAGAAGGACTAGAAAATTTAGCATTAGTATGCGAAAGTGAAGGAGTGCCACTGCTTCGAACAACTGAAAAAACAACGGAGTTTATGGGGAAATTACATACACATCTTCGAAAAGAACTAGCAAGAGAAATGGGTGTACATGGTGTTTGTGTAAATGTCTTTGGTGTTGGTATTTTAATTCGAGGAACAAGCGGAATAGGTAAAAGTGAAGTAGCGCTTGAATTAATTAAAAAAGGACATCGTTTAATTAGTGATGATTTAGTTATTTTAAAACAAATTGGTCCAGAAGCGTTAATTGCGACACACAATGGAAATAATCGAGATTTCTTAGCGCTTCGAGGTGTAGGATTAGTGGACATTACCCGTTTGTATGGATCAGGTGCTTGCCAAGATGAAACAAAAGTTAATATGGATTTACTATTATCTCCGTGGGATCCTGATCGTTATTATGATGCTATGGGTGTTGAAAAGAAAACAGTTCAATATATTGATACAAAAGTAGAACATATTGAAATTCCAATTCGACCTGGACGTGACATTTCAACTTTAATTGAAGTAGCAGCGAAAAACTGGCGTTTAGAACAAAATGGATATGATGCATTAGTAGAATTTAATGAACGATTAAAAGATCAGTGGTGAAACATCTTCTTTTGAAGATGTTTTTTTGCTACAATGAATTAGAAAAAAGGAGGAAAATTATGTTGAAAAAGATAACTGTTCATGATTTAGTACATAAATTTCAATTTGAAGTAGTAGCAGGTGAAAAAGGATTAAGTCAACCGCTTGAATGTGATGACTTGCACCGTCCTGGACTAGAATTTACAGGCTTTTTCCGTTTTTTCCCAAATGAACGAATCCAAGTTTTAGGAAAACAAGAAATCAGTTATTTGCATTCCTTAACAAAAAAAGAGCGAGAAGAACGTATTAAAGGTATTGTAAAAAAACATCCTCCTTGTTTTATTATTACAAGAGGACAACAAGAACTTGATTACTTTGAAAAGTTTTGTTCACAAGAAGAAATTCCGTTGCTGCGAACAAATGAAAAAACAACCAAAATTATGAGTAAATTAAATAATTATTTAGAAAAAGAATTAGCAGAAGAAATTGGTATTCATGCTGTTTGTTTAAATGTATTTGGTGTTGGAATATTACTTAGAGGTGATAGTGGAATTGGCAAAAGCGAATTAGCCCTGTCTTTAATTGAAAGAGGGCATCGTTTAATAAGTGATGATATGGTGAATTTAAAACGAATTGATCCTGAGACACTAATGGGTACACACAATGATAATAACCGCCATTTTTTAGCGCTTCGCGGAATTGGATTAATTGATATTATCCGTTTATATGGAACGGGTTCTTTTCAAGAAGAAACGAAAGTGGATCTTGATATTTTATTATCTCCTTGGGATGAGAAAACTTATTATGATGCCATTGGTTATGAAAAGAAAAAAAGTAAATATTTGGATGTAGAAGTGGATCATGTTGAAATACCTATCAGACCAGGAAGGGACATCGCAGCGCTTGTTGAAGTGGCTGCAAAAAATTGGCGTTTAGGACAACAAGGATATAATGCGCTAGAAGAATTCGAAGAACGAACAGCGGAAGGGTTTAAATAAAAAAGGCGACGCAGTCGCTTTTTTTATTTTATAAAAAAACGACCTACTCGTCGTTTTTTATTTTATAATTAAAAAAACGGATAGAGGGGAATGAATAGAATGGAAACTGCTTTGCAAGAATGGCAACATTATTGGGATAATCACTTAAAAAAAGAACGAGTACGTTGGACACTGCAACTATCTCCTGAAGTAATGGATTTTTTCAACTCCATTAGATGGACACATTCAAAAGAACAAAATGGTGATATTATCAGTTTAAATGCAGAAAAATGTTCCTATGTCCTTTTTAATTTCGGTGGTCCGATTCAAGTGGCTTTGTATAAAAAAGGAATAAGAATAAGAGAAAGTCACCTTCTTAGAAGAGATGCGCGTACAGGAAATATCTTGTTTCAAGAACCTTTTTCTTCTGAAAAAGAAGCAGAATTCATGTTAGACTTTTTAAAATTAATCGCAGAAGATTCTTTCTCCTATGGTATTCAAATTCATGAAGAATATGAAAAAGAACAACGTGAAAAATTCCATCAAGAAATGGAAACTCAACAAATCACTCATTATAGTCGAGAAAAACAAGTGTTTGTGTTAACAAATGGAATGGAAGTGCCTGTTAGTGGTTTAATGGACGAATTTAAAGAAGAAGGAGATAAATAAGATGGAAAAAGCATTAATTCAATGGCAAGAGCGGTGGGAAAAACTTTTTCAAAGCGTTCGTTTAAAGTGGAACAGTAAGCTTTTACCTGAGATTATAACCTTTTTTAATGATATTAAATGGGTGTACGGAGAAGGAAAAAGCTATGGAGCTCTTTCTTGTACATTATATTTTAAATCAAAAGGGAAAACATGGGAGCTCACGCTACAACAAAGTGCAATTACGGATGGTATAAAAACTTTTCACATTAGAAAATATAATACAGAATACTATTTAGTAAGTTATGGACTTAATACTATTCATATCAGAAAACCTCTTCAAACAAAAGATGAAGCGAAACTAATTTTAGATTTTTTCAAAGAGATAATGGATGAAATGATAAAAGCATCAAACGATATAATGGAAGAAAGAGAAAGAAATGAAAGAAAACAATTTGAAAATTTGATGGAAAGAATTACGATAGTTGGATATGACAATAAATATGAAGAATTAATTTTATCAAATGGAAAAAGAGTTCCCGTAAGTGGGATGTACCATGAACTAAAAAAAGAAAGAAAAGGAATGATATTAGATGGAAAAAGCATTGATCCAATGGCAAAATAATTGGGAAAAACATTTTCAAAATGTGCGTTTAAAATGGATTCATGAACTTTCACCAGAACTTTTACGTTTTTTTAAAGAAATTGAATGGACTTTTGGCGAAATGGATCTTTTTGGCGATTATTCTTATACGTTATATTTTAAAAGTATGAATAAAATTTGGGAATTAAATATTAAATTTGAATACGGAGTAAAAGTGGAAATGTTTCATATTAAAGAAAAAAATACGCGAAATTTTTATTTATCATTTTGTTTTAATAAATTAACGTTTAAGGATCCTTTTACTACAAGAAAAGAAGCAGAACTTGTTTTTTTATTTTTTAAAGAAATAGGAAAAGAAATTAGAAAAACTGCCACAGAATGCTCAAGAGAACGAATGAAAAAAGAAAAAATGAATTTTACAAAAGAAATGAATGAAATCACGGTACTATCTTACGATGAAATTCGAGAAGAGCTTCATTTGTCTAACGGAAAAGTACTTTTTGTTGGACATATGTTTTCAGAAATACAAAGCGAAAACAAAGAAAAAAGAATAAATGGAAAGTCATCATAAGATGGCTTTTTTTCTTGAAAAAGGATAAAATAAAAATAAAAAGGTGATGTTATGTTTTATCAATATTGGAATGAAGAGTGGAAAAAAGAGTTAAATAAACAACGTGTGCGATGGGTTGTAAATGAATCAAAGCCATTTATGCAACAAATGTTTTCAGTGCGTATTAAAAGTGTTATTTCTGCCATTCTTGGAATGGAAATATTAATAGAAATAAACGGCAAAGAAATGAAGGTCAGAAAAACATATGGTCGTTGGGAACTAGTTTCTAAGCCTAAAAAAATAGATGTTCATTTAGAAGAAAAACTATCTGAAACCATTGAAAAATCTTCACTTGATAAAATGATTGAACAAGTAAAATGGGACAAAATAGAAGAAACAGTTCGTTTAAAAGAAGCATTAAACTGTGATATTTCTTTGATTGAACCAACATTTTATGATCACATCATGATGGTCGATGGAAAGGAATATGTTTTTATTAATGAAACGCAAGAACTAAACATGATAAAAAATTATGTTTATTTCCATGGTCTTTCTGCTTTTTTATTTCGTCAAAAAATTTCTCTTTCTACGCTAGAAAAAGAATGCTCTGTGGTTGCAGATGAATTGGTCAAACAAATGGTTAAAAGTGTGTTAGAAAAAAAACCATGTGTCTATGAACTGGACTCGACTGATTATCAAGAACTGTACACTTATGTAGAACAACAAGTGACACTTTTCGAACAAAAAAAGTATAAAATTGTTCAATGCAATGGATGGAATGTGTATAAAAAGAATACCATTGAATACTTATTATAAGGAGGGAATGAATGGATGAACAAATTAAAAGAAAAATTAGCTTTATTGCCTAACGATCCAGGTTGTTATTTGATGAAAGATAAAGATGGTGTCATTATTTATGTAGGAAAAGCGAAAGTGCTGAAAAATCGAGTCAAAAGCTATTTTACGGGTTCCCACAATGCAAAAACCCAGCGTTTGGTTTCAGAAATAGAGGATTTTGAATATATTGTCACATCATCAAATATTGAAGCATTACTGCTTGAAATTAATTTGATCAAAAAACATCAGCCCAAATACAATATTTTATTAAAAGATGATAAGCAATATCCGTATTTGAAAATTACAAAAGAAAAACATCCGCGCTTACTCATTACACGAAAAGTGTTAAAAGATGGTGCTAAGTATTTTGGTCCTTACCCAAATGCAGGTGCTGCTTCTGAAGTAAAAAAAATATTAGATCGTTTGTATCCGCTTCGTAAATGTGACACAATGCCAAAACAAGTATGTTTATACTACCATATCGGACAATGTTTAGCTCCGTGTGTCAATAAAGTACCTCAAAGTGAAAATGATAAAATGATCCAAGAGATTACTCATTTTTTAAACGGGGGTTATCAAGGGGTTAAAAAAGATTTACAACAAAAAATGCAAAAAGCATCCGAAGAACTTGATTTTGAACGAGCAAAAGAATATAGAGATCAAATTCAAGATATCGAAACCATTATGGAAAAACAAAAAATTTATCTTAATGATTTTGTTGATCGAGATGTATTTGGATATGCGGTAAAAGATGGTTGGATGTGTGTGCAAGTATTTTTTATTCGTCAAGGAAAATTGATTGAACGAAATGTGTCTATTTTCCCTTCTTACAATGATGAACAAGAAGAAATGACTTCGTTTTTAGGACAGTTTTACGAAAAGAATATGAAGCCTAAAGAAATATTAATAACAGATTTAGAAGAAAAAGACATTGTATCAGAAGCATTAGGAATAAAAATTATCACACCCAAAAAAGGAGAAAAAAAGAAACTGGTCGATCTTTCGATGAAAAATGCAGAAGTTGCCTTACATGAAAAAATAGCTCTTTTGGAAAAAAAGGAAGAGAAAACAGAGCAAGCGCTTCAAGAATTAGCGAATTCATTGAAAATAGAGTTTCCTAACCGAATTGAAGCCTTTGATAACTCTAATATTCAAGGGGTGAATCCTGTTAGTGCAATGGTCGTGTTTATTGACGGGAAACCTGCAAAAAAAGACTATCGAAAATATAAATTAAAAACGGTTCAAGGTCCAGACGATTATGCATCTATGCAAGAAGTCGTTCGAAGAAGATATACAAAAGCATTAAAAGAATCATTGCCTCTTCCTGATTTAATTGTCATTGATGGAGGGAAAGGGCAAATAAATGCGGCAAAAGAAGTACTAGAAGATGAATTAGGGTTATCAATTCCGCTATGTGGTTTAGTAAAAGACGAAAAACACAATACCAATGAATTGTTGTCGGGTGAAACATTTTTACCCATTCCTCTTCCAAAGAAAAGTGAAGCTTTTTATTTGTTGCAACGAATTCAAGATGAAGTGCATCGATTTGCTATCACCTTTTTTAGACAAACGCATTCAAAACAAACGTTTAAAAGTGTGTTAGATGATATTGAGGGTGTAGGAGAGAAACGAAAAAAACAGTTGCTTCTACATTTTGGTTCTCTGCAAAAAATGAAAGAAGCAAGTGTAGAAGAGTTGAAAAATGCAGGAATGCCTGAACATGTTGCGCTAAAAATAAAAGAGGCATTGGGAAAATAAAAGAGCCAATAGGCTCTTTTATTATGCTTCTTTTGTGAACTCACTCAAAGGAAAATGAAGAGAAAACGAGTCTTTTTCAACTGAAAATAAATCAAAAATGTGATGATCTTCTCCCAACATATACGTTGCTTCAAATTCATTGCATTCTTTTACATACGGAAGTTTTAATGCAGCGCGTTTGGATTTTTCATTTATTTTACGAACTTTCATATAAATTTTCTTTACATCATAAAATGAAAAACATTCATCGAAAAATAAATCTTTGGCAATACGATTGTATCCTTTTCCTTGAAAAATATTTCCGATCCATGTGCCAAGAAACCCATGACCATGTTGAATATCATAAAGCGAAATCATCCCAATAGGCTGATTGAATTCAGTTGTAATAACACGAGAAATCATTTCTCCTTGATGTTCTTTTTCTTCGTTTTGCATGGAAAAAAAGACAAATTCATCATACGAATTAGGTTTTTGTCGAACAAAAGAAAAAACAGTAGGCTCAGTGACCATTTCATATAATGGTAAAAAGTCATCGTTGGTTATTTTGCGGATCATAATAATCTCCCCCTTTAGAATTTAAAAAGTTATATGGTGAAACGATTTAAATTCAAGGGCGAGAATCGAACTCGCTAGTACCAATGAATCATTGGTGGCGCACCATTTGCCTTCCTGAATTTTTTGCACTTCAATTAAAAAGTAACGGCAAAAACATCAAATTCTTTATTAAAATGAGAACTTTCTTTCCTCCATCATAACGTAAAAAACGAACGATGGTAAAAAAAGTTGACAAAAAAATTTCCTCCTCTATCGTGTGATCGAAAGGGAGTGAAAAAATGAATATAAAAACAGGAATTGTCTGTGCATTTTGCGGAAAAGATCAAATCCATGTTGATATGGTAATTGAAAAAGAACATGCAAATGTATGTGAAGAATGCTTAGAAATTTGTGAAGATATTTGTATATCAAACATGGAATATGAAAAAGAAAACAAAACAAAAAAGAAGTTCTTCTTTCAAAAACAAGAAACATGTTTTTACTGTAACAAATCGGAAAATAAAGTGAAAACAATCATAAAAGGAGCTTATTATTGTATTTGCAATGAATGCATCGAAAAAGCAAAGAAAGTCTTCTAACGAAGACTTTCTTTGTTATAATGAAAAAAGAACCAACAAGAGAGGATGAATAAGATGAAAAAAGAACAATATACATTGGAAGAGTTAAAAAATAAATTATTGGAAATAAAAAAGCAGTTTGAAGGACCGCTTTTAGCACGTACCATTAAACTGTGTATGTCAATTGAAATGGTGAATGTAAGAGAAAATGAAATAGTGAATGTAAGAGAAAAAAAGGAAGAAGGGTATTATTTGGTTCATATTAAAAATGGATTTGCTAAAATTCCTTATTTTATACACCATAATCAACATCATTTGATGCCAGAAAAAGTTACGATGTTGAAACAAGAAGAATTATCCACTCTTCAACAAATTGTTCAAGAAGAAGAAAAGAATTTAAATAATCTGAAATATGTTTTAGATAAGCAAAAAATAAGAACATTATTTATTTAATTAATTGGAAATAAGAATAAGGGGATGAAGAAAATGGTTGAATTGAAAAGTTTCCAAGTGTTTAATGTCAAAGGAATCGAAGGGGAAATATTAGGAAAATTTAAACTTATTAAAGAAAGTATTCCAGAAATTCATTTTAATATAAAAAAAGATGAAATTGAATTTGAAATTTTAGAAGAAAATAAAAAAGAAATTTTTGAAAATTGGCTAAAAAAAGAAAAAAACGATATTCATTGTTTATCCATCAATATATAAACGAAATTAAAAAGATAAATGATTATACTCTTTTTCAAGAAGGAAAAATTTTGGAGAAAAAAAAGACAAGATCAAATTTCATTAAAGAAAAATATGAAATATCCTGTCAATATGAAAATCTTCCGTTTAATGTAACATTTTCTCTGATGCCTGAAGTAAAATTGACAACAATTGATTGCGTAATCCCTCTTGCTATTAACAGTGAAGGAAAATTAGAAGAATAAAAAATTGAAGTGCATTTAGAAGAAGAAACACTACAACGTATGTGGGAACCTATCCGAGAGAAAACAAGATATAGATTGCAATTGCTTCATATGTTAAGAGGAGCTTAAAAAATATTTATTTTACGTAACCGACGGATTGTATCCGTCGGTTTTTATGATATAATAGGAAAAATATATATAGAAAGGAAGAAAAAAGATGAGCTATTCTACGAAAGAAATCGAGAAAAAATGGCAACAAAAATGGGAAGAAACGAAACTATATCAAACAAAAGAAGACGATCAAAAACCTAAGTTTTATTGTCTTGAACAATTTCCTTATCCGTCAGGTAATCTTCATATGGGGCATATGCGCGTGTACTCACTAGGAGATGTTATTGCGCGTTATAAACGAATGAAAGGGTATAATGTCTTTCATCCAATTGGTTGGGATTCATTTGGTCTTCCTGCAGAAAATGCAGCGATTAAATCAGGTGTACATCCTGCAAAATGGACATATGAAAACATTGAAGTGATGAAAAATCAACTAAAAACAATTGGTGTTAGTTACGACTGGGAAAAAGAAGTGACCACTTGTTCTCCTGATTATTATCAATTCAATCAATGGCTTTTTCTTCTTTTTTATGAAAAAGGGCTAGCGTACAGAAAAAAAGCCCCTGTAAATTGGTGTGAAAGCTGTCATACTACACTAGCGAACGAACAGGTAATAAATGAGAAGTGTTGGAGATGTGATCATGAAGTTGTAAAAAAAGATCTAGATCAATGGTTTCTTAAAATTACAGATTATGCAGATGAGCTTCTAGATGATCTTGATGATCTAGATGGATGGGACGAAAAAGTAAAAACAATGCAACGGAATTGGATTGGAAAATCAGGAACTACAAATCCAACTTATCGCCTACATGACTGGCTTATTTCTCGCCAACGTTATTGGGGGACACCGATTCCGATTATTTATTGTGGAGATTGTGGTATTGTTCCAGAGAAAAAAGAAAACCTTCCGCTTGTTCTTCCGATGGATGTAGAATTTGATAAAGGAATAAATCCACTTCAAACATCCGAAGATTTTGTTTCAACTACATGTCCAACTTGTGGTGGTAAAGCGAAACGAGAAACTGATACAATGGACACATTTATTGATTCTTCTTGGTATTATCTTCGTTATACAGATAACCAAAATGAGCATATTCCGTTTTCTTCAGAAAAAGTTAATAAATGGATGGAAGTAGATGAGTATGTAGGGGGAATTGAACACGCCATTCTTCATCTGCTATATTCAAGATTTTTCACAAAAGTACTACACGATGAAGGGATGGTTAAAACCAAAGAACCCTTTAAAAAACTACTAGCTCAAGGTATGGTTCTAAAAGATGGAAAGAAAATGTCTAAGAGTCTAGGAAATGTCGTATCGCCAACAGAAATCATTGAAGAATATGGAGCAGATACATGTCGTTTTTTTATTCTATCTGCAGCTGCACCTGATCAAGATTTTGATTGGAAAGATCTAGAAGTAAAAGGAACTTCTCTCTTTCTTCAAGAGCTTTATTCGCTAGTTAAAACGTCAGTAAATAAAGATGTTATTAAAGATGAAACAACGCAAACAAAAGAATTTCGTCGTGTTATTCATCAAACCATTAAAAAAATAACAGAATGCATTGAAAAACGAAAATTTAATATTGTTCAATCTTGTATCCATTCTCTTCTAAATAAAGCGGAAGAACTAAAGATTTCTCCGCAACATGAAGTGTTCTCTGAAGCAACGGATGCAATTATTCTGCTACTTGCTCCTTTTGTTCCTCACCTTACAGAAGAGCTGTGGTACATGAAAGGACATACAACAAGCGTTCATGAAGAAAAATGGATTGCATGGGATGAAGAACTTATTTTTGAAAACGAAATTGAACTACCTGTACAAGTAAATGGTAGAATTCGCGGAAAAATTAAAGTAAAACTAGAAGAAAATGAAGAAAGTATAAAAGAAAAAGCGCTTGCGGCTGTTACTCATTTCATAAAAGATCAACAAGTGAAACAAATTCGAGTCATTCCTAAGAAAATTATTAGCATTGTGATTTAAAAAGTATGCCAAAGGCATACTTTTTATATGAATTAGGAGGAATAAAAAATGAAGGTTGAATTAAAAATTAGGAATTTTAACATACAAAGGATCGTTTTTAACTCCACGTCAGCAGATGGTCATTTACACTACACAAAAGAAACAGGCAAGTGGAGTGGTTTTTGCCAAATATACTATAATTATCGTTTTTTTAATCAGGATGATGGGTATAAAGATGAATTATTTTTCTATGAAATTGATAAAAATGGCTATGCTATTTACAATAAATTAAGTAACAATGAAGCATTATACAAAGAATTATTAACAGATGAATTAGTGCAACAATCATTTGATGATTTAGTACATTTTATTAACGAACTGAATCAATTAAAAGAAAAAGAAACCATTAAAATTGAAAAAGTGATCGATGATTTTGAATATGAAGATGAAAAAAAAGTGACAATGGATGATTTATCTTTGGAAATAGCGTTTTCATTCAACGCTTCAAGAGAAGGAAATACACTGTCATTAACAGCTATTCCATCTTTTAAAAGCAAAAAAGTTCATTTTTATACAGAAGAAAAAGAAATAATGGAATTTTTAGGAGAAAAAACGATCCGAAACATTTGGAAAGAAACCATTAAAAATGAAAAAAATAGATTACTTATGATCAATTATACACTGGATTGAAACTAAAAAAGCTCATCATAAATGATGAGATTTTTTGATCCATTCTTCAATTTCTGGGTACAGGAATAATAAGCGAACTGCGCTTTTAGTTAATTTTTTTTCAATTGTTTTAACAAATATTTTTCCAACTTCTTCTTCTAATAATGTTTTATCTCCGATTTCATCTGTGAAAACAAAAGATTTATTTGTTTTTATAATGGGGAGTGTATAAATATCATAGGAAAGACCTAATTGGCGAGCTGTTCCTTCTATGCATTCAATTTGAAAATGTAAGCCGTCGATATCCCCGTAAGGACGATAAGGGAGAACCGAAGACCCTTTTACTAAAAGTACAGGGCTTATATTCCATCTTCTTCCTATGTTATCTTTAATTTCAAAAGATAAACCAATGTTTTCTAATTCCTCTTCTAATTCCGAATGCTTCATTTGTTCCAATCCTTTCATATCGTTAATAATTTAACGCGTAGTCGTATATCTTGCGTTAATTTTTCAATCAAATCATCTTGAAAAAAGGGATAAAAAGAAAAAGGACATTCATCTTTTGAAGCAGCAGAAAATGAAATCGTTCCGTTTGAAACATCTTTAATTAAGTTAATCTTAAACTTATCTGATGAATAATAAGAAAAAGAAACTCCTTCTTTGATTTCAGCAAAAGAAAGATCATGTTTAATATAATACGCTAAACTTTTCATCTTTTCTTTGTCTATTGAAAAACAAACAGAATATACTTCTCTATTGGATTCATCTATTTCTTTGTGCAATAATTCTACTTTAGTCAACGAAATCAATGATTTCATTTTGGTTTCTGATTCATTAATTTTTTCCACAATTTCTAAAAAGCAAGGATGAGTTAACAAGAGTTTTTTTAATCCTGTTTGTTTATAAAACCCCTTGCTAAAACGAACGCGTTTAACGGATAATTTGAAAGAAGAAAGAGAACGAAAAAAAACGTTTACAATATATGGTTCACTTTCACTATCAGCTAATAATTGGAAATCCCATTGTTCTTTTTGATAATCATAAGATAATTTACTATTTGGCATAAAGCGTATATTTGAATACATGATCATATCTCCTTTTCATTTGTCTATTTTTATTTTAACACATGTAAAGTATATGATAAAAAATTTTACCAATTTTCCTAAGTTGTGTTACCATAATAAAAAGAAGGGGGTGGCAAGATGAAAAGAGGCGATTTTTTTGTTCGTATTCCAAAAATGTATGTGTATCAAATCAAAGCACCTTTTACTGAAATGATTGAAGATTTACATCAACTATCAGGTTGGTTTATTAAAAGCACGCGTATGGGTATATGCTCTGAAACGGGCGATACATTATTCAAAGATTTGTTTCGAAATAAACAAGGTCAATTATTTACGCTGTATCGAAAAGAATCATTGGTACATGATGAAATGGGTATCTACAGAGTTCATTATTCAGTAGAACCGTTTCATGCAAATGAATTAGTAACAAACTGAAAAAAACATTGTTCATTACGAACAATGTTTTTTTCAGTTTGTTGGAAATGAGAAAGTAAGAGGTGGTGGAATTGTTTAAACGCAAAGAAAAACAATTGCAAAAAATAAAACATTTACTAGAAATAGAAAAATTAAGCGTACATAAAAAGATTGTTGAAGGAAGAAATGTGAAGTTTATCTACTTAAAATTAAAAAATAATGAAATGGATTATTGTTTATCTATTTATTTTTGTTCAAAGAAAAAAGAATGGGTTTTGGGGACAAAAAAAGTCATTCATTTTGGTGCATTTTGTGATATATGTGTACAATTAGGAAGAATAGATGAATTTTATGAAAATGAATGTAAAATGGGAACTTATGGAACTCAATATATGTGGGAACAAATAAAAAATCATCCGAACTATCGATTAAAAATATTATTTTGAAAATTAGAGGGAGCAAATATAAATGCTGTAATTAATAAATAAAAGCGATTTAAAAAGGAGGGGGATAGTATGCGTAAAAATATTATTATTGGCAGTGCAACTCTTTTAATTTTATTTTCTTTTGTTATATATGATGGAATTAAAACTAAATCTGAAGCAAGAGAAAAAATTGTAACAACACTTAATGAAAAAAGTTATAAAATTAAAAAGGTAGAAGTTGACATATCGAGTGGTCGAGCAAAAGCATATACCGCAAAAAAAATATTGTACATTGATAGTGTTTATGATAAAAAAATAGTATTTTATGAGAAAGAATATCTTTCTTAATTTAAATCATTTCAAACAAATAAAAGGTGCCGAAGGCACCTTTTATTTGTTTAATTTACTATGGTTTCGACCGTAGAAGAAATAAATAAATAATCCAATCACTAACCAAACACCAAAGCTTATCCATGTTAGTTTAGGTAATTGAAGAACTAGATATCCACAAAAAACAACGGCTAAAATAGGGACGACAGGAACAAATGGTACTTTAAATCCTCGGTTTAAATCAGGTTGCGTTTTACGTAAAACAAGTACACCTATTGATACCACGATAAACGCGAAAAGCGTTCCGATGTTTGTAAGTTCTGCTAATTTTCCTAATGGAATAATTCCACAAAAAACCGAAACAGCTCCTGCTGTTACCCATGTATTTAACACAGGTACGTGTGATTTTTTGTTTACTTTTGAAAAAATAGAAGGCAATAATCCGTCACGACTGATCGCATAAAATAAACGTGTTTGTCCATACATCATCACAAGTAAAACAGTTGTGATTCCTGTAATCGCTCCAACTGAAATTAATCCTGCGACCCAGTCTTGATGAATATAAGTTAATGCAAATGCCACAGGGTTTTTAACATTTAACTCTGTGTAAGGGACAATCCCTGTTAAAATGGCTGATACCACAATATATAAAACAGTACAAACAAGTAATGAAGCAATAATTCCGATCGGCATATTACGTTTTGGATTTTTCACTTCTTCTGCAGCTGTTGAAACAGCATCGAATCCGATATAAGCAAAGAATACTGTAGCGGCTCCTGTTGCGACACCTGAGAAACCAAAAGGCATAAAAGGAGTCCAGTTCACAGGCTTCACATACCACGCACCGACCGCGATGAAAAGCAATACCACCGCTAATTTAATTAATACCATAATATTGTTCATACGAGATGATTTTTTAACTCCTTGTGTTAACAAGAAAGTAATAACCAATACGATAAGAATTGCAGGTACATCTACATACGTTCCTGCAGAGGGATTATAGGCACTAGAAATGACTTTAGGAAGCTCAATGCCAAATCCTTTTAATAATCCTTGAAAATACCCTGACCATCCGCTAGCAACGGCAGATGAGGCGAATCCATACTCTAAAATAAGAGTCCATCCCATCATCCAAGCAACGATTTCACCAAATGCAGCGTAACTATACGTATAAGCACTTCCTGCAGCTGGAACAGTTGAAGCAAATTCTGCATAGCACAGTGCGGCAAACACACAGGCAAGACCTGCTAATACAAAGGATAAAATAAGGGCTGGACCCGCATGCTCAGCTGCAGCCACTCCTGTTAAAACAAAAATACCTGTTCCGATAATAGCGCCAATACCTAGCATGGATAAATCAAAGGCGCCTAAGGCTTTTTTGAGTGAAGTGCTCGACTCTTGTTCGCTTGTAAAAGCGGAAATGGGTTTTTTCCTGAAGTAGCTCATGTTGCACTCTCCTCTATTTATTTAATATTCTAAAAATTTATCATATTCCGACATAAATTGCAAGTATAACCCTGTTAGTAAGTTATTCCAGTCGAAATAGCTCGATTTTTAGTATTTACAGAATTGTTAGATTTTTTTTAAAAAACCTTTTTTTGTTCTTGCTTGTATTTTTTTCTAAAAAAACGTAAAATAAATAAAAGAAGAAAGAGAGGTTTTTGCTATGAAAGAAAAACAAAGTTTAACATATTCATTTCATCCTGTTGTATGGGATAAAGAAAAAAAATTTATTCAAGGTGTACTGTCTGATTATGGTCATATTTGGCTTTTATTTTCAAAAGGAAAAATGGAAATTAAAAATGAAACAATAAAATCAGATGAAGAGATTCACACATTTATTAATGAACATTTACGTGCTAAAGTAGAAAAATTAAAAAAAATTTCATTAGAAATTGCTTATTTAGAATGCATGACAGAAGCACTCCCTGTTCATATAAAAGAAAAAAATGAACGAAAATGTGTGTTTACTTTTCATTCATTTGAAACAATTTTTTCCTATGAAAATGAACATTTTTACATAGATTTAGAAAATCAATTATTAGATGTTTCCTCTTTATTTTCAGATGTAATAAAAGAAGAATTAAAAAAAATACTTTCAACAAAAAACCAAAAAGAGATTTTGTAATAAATCTCTTTTTGGTTTTTTGTTGAATTTTTTTCTTATTAGCAGTATAAAGGGTAAACAGCAGTTGGCTGTTTAAGTGGACATACATGTATATAAATAGTGATAAATATACAAATTAAAAAAACTAAAATAAGACCCTTGATTTACACATAAAGAAGCGATACACTACATATAATATAGTGAACGTTTCTTTTTTTACATAGAAAATAAGAAAGGAGTAGTAATATGACAAGGACATTTCATACACGTATTAAAAATGATGAATTCGATTCATTTCTAACTGATTATGCCTGTCTTTTTTCACAATTAGAACGACTGTTATATCTCGATTTATATGTAAAAAAACAAGTATTAAAAGAACTTAAACAATCTTATCAAAAAAAATACGGCATTACAGCTAGACAGTTTAACGCCCTTCATTATCAATTAAAAGGCAAAATGGAGGGAATTGAAAAAGGAAGAGATTATCACATTGAACAAACCAAAGGAAAAATTAAATCTATTCAAACGTGGATAACAAACAAAGGAACACAAAAGAAAAAACAACACGAACGGTTACTAAAATTAACGCCACAACACCCACGTTTCGAAAAAACGCTTATTCGTTATCAAAAAACGAAGTTAGCGCTTCATCATAAAAAAAGACGATTGCATCGTTTAGAATTCAAATTAACTCGTTTACTTGAAGAAAAAAAAGCTAAAATCTATGCAATTTGTTTTGGTTCAAGGAAGTTATTTAAAAAACAATTCCATTTAGAAGAAAATGGCTTCAAAAATCATGCTCAATGGAAAAAGGAGTGGCAATTTAAACGCCATCAACAGTTTTTTAGTTTAGGCTCAAGCGATGAAAGTTTTGGAAATCAGAGCTGTACGTATGATATAGAAAACAGTTTACGTATCCGTGTTCCTGACGCATTATATGACAAATACGGGCAGTATGTGACGATTCCTCAAGTTGAATTTCCTTATGGACAACAATACCTTGATAAAGCGAAAGAATTTGTCGTGCGTAAAGACGCTAAAGGACGTTCAAAAAAGATTTTCGACAAACCCCTTTCTTATCGTTTTGTAAAAAAACAAAAAGGTTGGTACGTGTATGCAAGTGTTACATTAGATAAAAAAACAATTGAAACGACAACCTTAAACGGTTGTTTTGCAGTTGATGTCAATAATGGATTTTTAACAGTTGGAGAAGTTGATCGTTTTGGAAATCCTTTAGGTGAAGAACCGTATTCAACACCAATGGTCAGTCGAACAAAACATCAGCTTCAAGCAGATTTAGGGAATGCTGTAAAAGAAATGGTACAACGTGCCAAAGAAGAAGGCAAATCGATTGGTTATGAAGATTTAGATTTCACAAAAAAGAAACAACAATTAGGTGAACATGGTGTTCGCTATTCTAAAATGTTATCTAGTTTTGCGTATGCAACGTTTAAACAATTATTAGAAGCACGAGCAGCGAAAGAAGGAGTAGAAATCATTAAAGTCAACCCATTTGCGACATCGTTAGTCGGTCAATTTTACTTTATGAAACGTTATGGATTATCTTCTCATGGGTCAGCAGCCTGTACCATTGCAAGACGTGCGTTAAGTTTTAAGTTAGAAAAACCGAAACTGAATACAACCATTGAATTACCAAACATGAAACGTCATACGATACGAAAAGTGAAATGGAATCAAATTTCAAAACATTTAAAAAGGAATTACCGTTTTAATGAACGAATCGAATTATTATATGTATAAGTAAAAACGAATAGGAGCAACGCCTTTTTTTCACCTGTAAGGATGGAAAGTAGCACGTACTTCTATTTGATTAAAAGTCTTGATTACCTCAACAGTGGTGCTAACAGCACAACAAGAGCGGGAAGTTTGACTTCTCTATCCTTTTAAATCCTACTCTTTTTACTTTAAAAGAAATAGCTTTAAAAGAGACTGTCTTGGTGAAATCATATGTGGTTTAGACTGCGCATGATGGAGAGAATGTTCTTGTTTTAGGGCGAGATTTCCTAACACGAATCGTAAGGAATACTGTTCGCCTTGCGTAATAGAAATATGTCTATGTATGTCTATGTATGTCTATTTATTTAGGAACGGTACAGATGAGAGGTGAAACATATGTATATAGGAGAAATTGCCGAAATCGAAAAAAGTGAACAAGGATTTGTAGCCAAACTAACAACGTTTTTAGGTACAAGTTATTTAAAATTACCGAACGAAGGAATTGGATTTGAAGTCCAAAAAGGAGATAAAATAAAAATTTTTTCAATGGAAGAAGATGAATATACCATTCGTCATTTTGAAAAAAGTTATATTGAATATAGTTTAGAAACAGATGAAGATGGAATCAATTATACAATCTATGCGATTGAAAAAATTGGTCAAGATGAAATTTCGAGAAAACCTGTGATGATCGATGAAAAAAGAATGGAAGAACTACCAGGAGAAGTGCGCGTAAAAATGATCTTTTTTAACAAAAAAATGCATAAAGAATTAACACAATTAAATGCGATTGCTGAAGAAATCATTTTTTCCATTCAAAATCATCAAACATTAGATGAAATTGAACGTGAATATGAAATGTATAAACCTGTATTTCAACTAAGTGGCGTAACGGAGCCTTATTTTGTTATTACACTTAACGGTGTAAGAAAAACCGTTTTATTAAATTGGTCTTCTCAATATCATAAAAATGTATTAAAAGAAAATAACATTCCTCTTCCTCTTCATTTAGCTCAGCAGGAAATAAGAGAAATCATGGCACATGAATTACTTGCCTCTGATATTTTATTTTCAGAAAATGGGACAGTTATCATTATAAAAGGTGTTAAATACATTATTGCTACTGATGCAGACCGAGTGTTTTTAAAAGAATTAAATCCAATGCTTTATGATAAAATTTGTAAAGCGTTAGTTGGGAAAGTGATAAAAGATCAAGAGAAATTAGAGCAACAACGCATTCGAGAAAAATTATTAAAAATCGTAGAAGAAGGAGAAATAGAAGAAGAAATAAGCGATCTTCAAGATGTATTGGCGAGCAAATCAATTGAAGATCAAGTTCGACGATTACTAGCAAATGAAGCGGAAGTTCCTATACATGTTTTTCGATTAGATGATCAAGAAATTTCGTTTTATTTTGGCGATGATTTAGAAATGAGCTTAAATGAGTTTCGTGAAAAGGCAAAAGAAATCGTCGAAGAAAAAGTGATAGAATACAAAGAATTTTATGGATGGGATGAAGCGGAAAGCATGTACGAAAAACATTTTGACCATTCAAAAAAACTAACACTTGATTCTTCATTGTTTGATGAAGAAATATAAAAAAATTGGATCGTATGATCCAATTTTTTATTTTACACTTTTACGTTCCATTTCATTAATGTATTTAATAAAAGAAAAGTTATCAAACATTTGTTCGATTTTTTTGGCTTCTCGTTTGCTAAAATCTAGTTGATGTGTCAAAAATTGTTCCATAGGGAGTTCAAGTGATTGTTCGGTCTCAAAACGCCAGCGTGTTAATTCTTGATTTCCTTCTTCCATGATCACTTTTTTAAAAAAAGTATAAATTTGTGTATCATAACCAATCGCAAATTCATAAATTGTAACCGTTTGATTTTGAAAAAAGTTAACACTTTCCGTTTTTCTTCCATCTAAAATGGTAAGGTCATGCAAAAACTTATTTACACGTGGAAATAAAAACAATAATTTAGATTTGTTTTGTTGTAAATAGTCATTCCATCTTCTGTTCCAATTACTTTGTTCCATATACATTCCCCTTTGCATTTAATACGTTTATTTTTTTCTCTTTTTCAAAAAAACCTTGTTCGTATGCAGGAAAAAACAAAAAAAAGAAAGAAAATATAAGAGATATTGTCTTTGATATTCGTAAAGGGAGTGAAAAAATGGTCGGCTTATTAAAAAATATGTTTCATAGTAATGAAAAACAAGTAAAACGTTATTATAAAAAAGTCGCGTTAATTAATGCGTTAGAAGAAAAAATGTCAGCATTAACAGATGATCAAATGAAGGAAAAAACGGAAGAGTTTAAAGAACGTTTAACAAAAGGTGAAACATTGGATGACCTATTAGTAGAAGCATTTGCGTTAGTAAGAGAAGCAAGTAAACGTGTCTTACATATGCGCCATTATGATGTGCAATTAATCGGCGGAATGGCATTACACAATGGAAATATTGCAGAAATGAGAACAGGAGAAGGGAAAACGTTAGTAGCAACACTTCCTGCTTATTTAAATGCATTAAATGGTAAAGGTGTACACATTATTACCGTCAATGAATATTTAGCTCAACGTGATAGCGAAGAAATGGGCGTATTATATAATTTCTTAGGGCTAAATGTAGCGGTGAACTTAAATCAATTGTCTCCTGAAGAAAAACGCAAGGTATATCAAGCGGATATTACCTATGGTACAAACAGTGAATTTGGATTTGATTATTTACGCGACAACATGGTTGTGTACAAAGAGGAATTGGTGCAACGACCATTAACATTTGCGATTGTCGATGAAGTGGATTCTATTTTAATTGATGAAGCGAGAACGCCGTTAATTATTTCAGGTCAAGCGGAAAAATCAGCCGTTTCATACGAACAAGCAGCTCGTTTTGCCAAAAAATTAACACTTCAACAAGATTATACGATTGATCAAAAAGGTCGTACTGCAATGCTAACGGATCAAGGTGTTGCCAAAGCAGAAAAAGAATTTAGTGTTGATAATTTGTACGATTCGAAGCATTTTGCATTAAATCACCATGTGCAACAAGCGTTAAAAGCACAGGCAATTATGAAACGTGATGTTGATTACGTTGTTCAAAATGGAGAAGTCTTAATCGTTGATGAATTTACAGGACGTATTATGGATGGAAGACGTTATAGCGATGGTCTTCATCAAGCGATTGAAGCAAAAGAAGGATTGGACATTCAAAATGAATCAATGACACTTGCAACAATTACTCTGCAAAATTATTTCCGTATGTATGAAAAATTAGCAGGAATGACAGGAACCGCTAAAACAGAAGAAGCAGAATTTCGAAAAATTTATAAATTGGATGTATTAGTGATTCCAACAAATAAAAAAGTTCAACGACAAGATTTACCTGATCGTGTTTATCGAAATGAAAAAGCAAAATATGAAGCTATTATTGAAAACATTAAAGAAAAACACGAAAAAGGACAACCTGTACTAGTAGGAACAACCTCTATTGAAAATTCCGAGAAAATTTCAGATATGTTAAAGAGAAAAGGAATCAAACACACCGTATTAAATGCAAAATTTCATGAAAAAGAAGCGGAAATTGTTTCAATGGCAGGACAAAAAGGGGCTGTAACCATTGCAACAAACATGGCAGGTCGTGGAACGGACATCAAGTTAGAAGAAGGTGTCACTGAATTAGGGGGACTTCATATTATCGGTACAGAGCGTCATGAATCAAGACGTATTGATAATCAACTTCGAGGACGTGCAGGGCGCCAAGGAGATCCAGGTTCTACACAATTTATCATTTCAATGGAAGACGATTTAATGAAAAAATTTGGTGCTGAAAATATGAAAAAAATGATGGAACGTTTAGGCGTAGAAGAAAACGAACCAATTGAATCAAAATTAATCACAAGAGCAATTGAATCGGCGCAAAAACGTGTGGAAGGTTCAAACTTTGATACACGTAAAAATGTATTAGAATATGATGATGTAATGAATCAACAACGTAATATTATTTACAAACAACGCCGAGAAGTAATTGAAAGCGAAGATATAAAATCCGTTGTGTTTGAAATGGTAGAACGTGTAATTGAACGTACTGTCATGAGTTATTGTGCAGATGATCTTGAAGAAGAATGGGATCTTTCTATGCTAACTCGTCATATTGCTGCCGCGTTTTTACCAGAAGGTGTCATAAAAGAAGAAGAATTAAAAGGAAAAGATGCAGATTCAATTATTGCTTTAATTAAAGAAAATGTTTATCGTTTATACGAAGAAAAAGAATCAAAAGTGGGAGAACTTTTGCGTGAATTTGAAAAAATTGTTATTCTTCGTGCGGTTGATTCGAAATGGATGGAACATATTGATACAATGGATCAAATGAGACAAGGCATTCATTTGCGTGCATATGGTCAAACAAACCCGCTTCAAGAATACCAAATGGAAGCTTTTCAAATGTTTAACGCTTTAATTGCAAGCATTGAAGAAGAAGTGGCAGTTCATACATTAAAATCAGAAATTGAAAAAGAAGAAGAATTGCACCGTGAAGAAGTGGTAGATTTAACGAAAGTACAAACAAGTAGTGGAGATTCTACAGAACGTAAAAAACCAGCTCGTTCAGAAAAAGTAGGACGAAACGCACCTTGTCCATGTGGAAGCGGAAAAAAATTCAAGCAATGTCACGGGAAATAAAAAAACAGGCAACTATTTGCCTGTTTTTTTAAGGAAAAATGAAATTTTATGGAAAAGAGATAAAAGAGAAAATTTAATAGGGAAAAGGGGAAAAAGAGATGGAGATGTTAAGTAAAACCATCAAAAAAAATACCTCCTTTGAGGATGGGAATATCGTTTTAAAAAAACCAATTATTGCACTAGATTTAGAATTTGCCGCATTGGAAGTCAATATATTTCGGCAAGGGAAGCTAAGAAAAACGTTTAAAACGTTTGAAATTATTGAAATGGGTATGGTTCGATTTGATGCATCGGGTGAAAGTGATTCGTTTGAAACATTCGTGAAGCCGAAATTTCATCGCTTTAAAATTGATGAAAAAGTAAAAGAATTAACAGGAATTCAAGAAAAACAGCTGCGAAGAGGTATTTTGATCGAGCAGGCATATCGAGAATTTCTAAAGTATTACATACCTGGTAAAACATTGTTATTAACGTGGGGAAATGGTGATTTACCTGTCTTAAAGCATGTGTGTGAGAAAAACAAATTACCTTATGTCATTCGAGAAGAAGACTTTATCGATATTTCAAAAGAATTTCATGTTTATTTTGGAATCGAAAAGCCGCATCAATATTCATTGAAAAAAACACTTAACTTTTTCAATATTGAAGAAGATATTAAACATCGTGCAACATCTGATGCAAGAGCAGCACTTGAAGTATTTTTTCAATTGATGCGTGATGCTGAACAAAAACAGCATGTAAAAAAGGCGGAATAAATTCCGCCTTTTTTTATATCAATGAAATTTTGTCACTTTCATCAATGACTCTATCAAGTTCATCAATATCAAAATGTTCATAAATCGTTTCGCGAAAAGCATATGAAAATTCCTCTGTATCATCATCAAATTCAACTTCTACATCAATATTCATCACTTTTTTATGTACATCGTAAAAATAAACATCTTCCAAGTATGTATCTGTTCCGCCTTCATCATTATATTCTTCTGAAAATGAAAGAGAAAAATAAGAAGGAAGTGAAATGTCATTTTCTTTTAGAACTGTAGCGTAATCTTCCATAAATTCTTTTCCAATTTCGGATAAAAGGATTTGTTCGAGTTTTTGTAATTGTTTTTGTAATTGTTCTTTTTGTGTTAATAATTGTTTAACTTGCAGAGAATGTGCCATAATATCCATCCTTTTTATTCTTTTTTTAGTTTTTCTTTATATTTTATTTTATCATAGAAAACAACCCGAAAACAATGAAAATATGGTAAAATAATAGAGAAATATCTTATGAAATGAGGGCTTTATAATGACGGAAAAAGAATTAAAAAAACAAATGAGAGAAGAAGTGAAAAAAGAAGGAGGGAAAATCGTTTTTTCAAACCAATTTCTTCAATTATCTTTGTATCCTACAAATGAGACAAGGAGATATTATGTTTCAAAAGCTGCCCTTGATGAAGAAAATAATGTGCTAAATGTTGAGTCATTTTTAATGAAACGGCATGGTCATCATTTGTGGTCTATTTTAAGTGTAGTAGATTATTGGGTAAAATATGCTCAATTAAATCAATGTAAACAAGTAATTATGTCGAAAAAACTATTTATTGAAAGCGGTTTTTATAGTTCTTCGCATAAGTTTAATGAAGATTATATACAATGTGTGTTGGCGCAAGGATTTGAAAAAAAAGAAGATTCTTATGTGCTTGATGTAAAAAACTATGCGGATATCCGCGTTATTTTAAAAAAAATAACGGCTGCTTTTGAAGAAAAAAAACAAAATGGAGAAGCGATAAAAATAACAGAACAAGAAAAAGTTGTGGCAAATGGCGTGTACAAAGGAATAATAGAATGGAAAGGTCATAAAGCGGACATTGACATATGTTACAAGCGAGAAGATCAAACATTACACCTAAAAGATTCAAAAAACGTTACAATCGAGGCATCTGTTGAAGAGGTAGAACAATTAATTGAAAACTACTTTAAAAAAGTGGATCAACTGAGAAAAATTAAAAACATTTATGAACCGCCAACAGATAATATTAAACGCCTGCTAAACAATGTTTTTCATATATACGCAATTAATGCTGGAGAAGTGATGAAACAATTTATGGAATTTGGTTATCGATATGATGAAATTGAAAATCATGCATTTTGTTTAACACAAGATGTAGAAAATTTACGAAAAAGAGTAAGTAATTTACGTTTTTTTGGGCAAGAGGCGATTTTTAAATTTTTAAATCATTATGTCATGTTCATTGTAGGTGATAAAAATGAAGGTCATTCAAAAGTATTTTCTACAAAAGAAGAGTTATTTGCTTACTATAAAAAAATAACAGATGAAACATTGCAAAAACGAATTGAAGATAGCAAAGAAAAAATAAAGGAGATTGGCTAATGGGCTGCGATATTCATATGTACGTTGAAAAAAAGGTAAAAAATGAGTGGAAAGTAGTGAAAGGTCCAAATTCTTATTATGGAAAATATGAATGGGAAAAAGATAAAATGCGTTTTGATTGGATTTATAATGGTCGTAATTATGATTTGTTTGCTTTTTTAGCAGATGTACGAAATTATAAGGGGAAAATAAAACCGCTTGCGCTTCCAAAAGAGTTACCAGAAGATAAAAGTGAATTTGTAGCTCAAATTGCAGAAGGATGGCAATGGGATGGTCATAGTTATTCTCATTTTACGTTAAAAGAATTAAAAGAAAGTAAACCTAAGGATGATGAAGTAAGAGAAGTAATAACAGTTATCACAAAATTATTGCAAGATGTACAAGAAGAAGACAGTGAAGAAGATATCCGAATTGTATTTTGGTTTGACAATTAAAAAACTCTCCTAGGAGAGTTTTTATTTTTTTGAATTAACAATACTACGAATTCGATCCCGCTTTTCAATCATAACCTTGATTTCATCATACACTTGTTGAAACCAAATAGGTGTTTGCTCAAAGGGCGCATTAAATGTATCTAAAAGTAAATAAGCTTTATCTTTCCCAATTTTCTCATATTCATTAAAAGAAAAAGAAAGAATATTGTTTTCATCTAATGGAATGCGTATAACGCCTTCTTTTTGTTTGTTTTCTACTTCCTCGCTAAAATGATAACAAATTATTGAGCCGTAACCTTCGTTTTTATTAATATGAGAGTGGTAAGCATGTTCTTTTAAAAAAGCAAACATTTGTTCAGTTTTCTCAATTAAACCTTGGGTATTATTCATTTTTTTAGTCTCCTTCTTTCTTTTTTTGTTATACTTATAGTATAGCATAAAAAGAAAGAGAGATGAGAAGAATTGGAAACAAAGAACATGTTAAAAGAATGGAAAAAAAGTGTAAAAGGATCGGGGTATAATTTTAATATTAAAAAAAATGAATGGAGAATTTCCATTTCTAGAGATCGAAGATCGTTTATTTCTCAAGCAAAAAATCATTTTGGTTATTTACTTATTACGCATCATACAAGAGGATATAACGCGGATTCATTTGATTCAACGGAGGCGTTTGGATTTATCTTAAAATATTGGGAAATTTTTGCCAAAGAACACGATTTTTTAGGTGTATTTATTGGTTCTTCAGGAGATATGGTAAAAGAGGCAGCGAAATATACATCTTATCAAAATATTGAAAAAATTCTTGAAAAAAGACCCGAAAAAGACCGAATGC
>Ga0268252_1000444_pt1 | contig 26602 bp, 21 predicted proteins | sample AgamicMgSfrz_FD_200244 | JGI IMG/M metagenome (GOLD analysis project Ga0268252, IMG submission 200244) | Agave microbial communities from Guanajuato, Mexico - Mg.Sf.rz (v2) (version 3) | ecosystem: Host-associated > Plants > Phyllosphere > Phylloplane/Leaf | place: Guanajuato, Mexico | collected... | reverse complement strand
GCCGAAAAATAAGAAAAGTAGCTCGATTGTAGGGGCGATAAGTTTTTTGGCAGATCAGGTTGAAATGAAGTTTGGTCAAGCTAGAGATGCTCTATCTGAAGATATAATTAGATATAACAATGGGGAATATGAACTTTTGACTAAGAACTAATTCTTAGTCTTCCCCTAAATAACTAAAAACATAACTTTAAAAGGAAGTATTATTACATAAGCTCGTTTTAAAAGTACTAATACAAAAATAGTGAAGTATGACGGAGGAAATATAGTGAACATTTTATTTGGAAGAAAAAAAACCTATAAGAGTTACTTTGAAATTGATAAAAATGATGACTTCTACTACGTAGTTCAATTAAAAAACTATGATGTGTGTTTCACAAAAGAGTACAGCCACGCTCAAGAAGTTGTGGAGGTAATGGAAAACCTAGAAAAGAGCGGCCGCTTAGATAAATTAAAGCCAGGTTTTAAATGGAAAAGTTTTAAGGGTTTGCAGCACTTAAAGGATGAAGTTAGCCCACATATTTATGAATTAATTCGTCCAACTTTAAGAAAATATGGGGTACCAGTTAGAAATAACGGAAACTATCTAACTACTTATGATGAATTTACATCTACTGTTACCTATAAAACGTATAAAAGAAAATTAGTCAAAGGAAAACATTTAGAGAATGGTGTGGCTATACGTAAAGAAAATGAATATTACCATTTAGAGAATGTACCCTCTGGAAAAACAATTGAGACGATGGGGAACGAAGAATTACTTCGAAAATTCTATTTTAAAACGAAAGATTTTATTCCTTGGCATAGAGAAAATGTGCTAGAAATGTTAGAAAACGAGCATCAAATTGAAATTTATTTAGAAAGTGTTAAAAAAGCCATCTGTTCAGGCAAAAGTGTTCCAAAATTAAATATAGAGTTATTGGCTCCTTTACAGTTCAAAATGTATGGTGGAACAGATCCTAAAAAAATGAGTGCCTTTGTTTCTTCAATGAAGAAAATAGACAGAATGGTTGGATTAAAAAACATTAAATCCAAAATTGATGAATTTATTAAAGCTTATTCTGTTAACCAAACCCTAGGAAAAATGAATATAGACACTGGTGGTGAAAGACTTCATTCGCTGTTTGTAGGCCCTCCTGGAGCCGGTAAAACAGAAATGGTAAGAATAATGAGTGATTTACTTTGGTCGCTGGATATGGTTCAAACAAATAAATTTACCGAACTAACTAAAGCGGATCTTATTAGTTCGTACATTGGTGGTACAGAAGAGAAAACAAAAGCAAAAATTAAAGAAGCATTAGGTGGCACGCTATTTATAGATGAGGCTTATATGTTTAAAGGTTTAAGTGGAAATGGTGAAGGAAATGATTACGGAAAAATCGCTTTAGATATTATTATGCAAGCAATGGATTATTATCCTGGCAATAAATTAGTAGTTTTTTTCGCAGGCTACCCTGTTCAAATTGATGAGGTATTAGAAATGAATGATGGCCTACCGTCTCGCTTTAAGTACAGATTTGAATTTGATGATTATACGCCAGCTGAGTTAACGGAAATTGCAGACGGGATGTTAATTGAAAAAGGTTTTGCTACTCACGAAATTCAGAATTCTCTTAAGGAATTAATTGAATCTAAAGCCAAACTTGGAGCTATGCAAGGTAATGCTCGTGACGCAAGAAAACTGGTTGATGAAATTATAGAACAACATAAGATACTGTTGGCAAATGGTTATATGCAATACACCGTAATTTCCCCTTCTGCAATTGACATAATATTAAATAAGAAAAAAATTAAAAATGTCAGTGCTTTGGAAAAACTACTAGAAGAAGGTGAAAAAGAACTAAACGAATTAATAGGAATGAAAAGTTTCAAAGAAGGTGTTGAGACTTGGAAAAAAGTTCTGGAAGTTGGACAAAAACGTTTTGAACAAGGTATTAATATGAAGCCACCTACATTGCATATGGTATTCAAAGGGAACCCTGGAGTTGGGAAAACTACTGCTGCTAGAAGATTAGCAAAGATCCTTAAAGGGATGGGTGTTCTATCTAGTGGGCACTTCATTGAAGTTCAAGGTAAAGATTTAGTAGGAGATCACGATGGTCATACTCCCAAAAAGGTAGATAAACTATTAAAAAAAGCAAAAGGTGGAATTCTTTTTATAGATGAAGCTTATAGTATGGTAAAGGGAAAAAATGATAGGTATGGTATGGAAGCTGTAGATAAACTTGTTGGTGCTATGGATGGAACCGGTGAAAATGTGGATTTTGTAATTATACTTGCAGGATATCCCCAAGAGATGGAAGAATTCCTTTCAACTAACCGCGGCTTTAAGTCCAGAATTTCAGAACACTTTGTTTTCGAAGATTATAATGAAGATGAATTAGTAGAGATTTTTAAACTAGAAATGAATAAATTAGAATTTATTATGGATCAGAACACATTAGAAACTGCAAAAGCTGCTATCGCCTTTGCCAAAGAACAAAATCGACTTAAAGACAGTAATGGGCGTTGGATTAGTAACTTTGTAAATGCAATTAATAAGGCAATGTCGGTTCGTCTTATTGAAGAAAACTCTACAGAATTACAATTTGTTAAATCTGTAGATGTAAAAAATGCCTTTGTAATGATGTAACCTAAAAGAAGTACTCTCAAGATATTGAGAGTACTTCTTTTTAATTTCTGCTATAAAATAACTTGCACTATATTTAAATATAATATAATACAATTACATATATTATAATATAATTCAATATAGTATATTGAATTATATTTAAGTGCATTCGGAACAAATCAAAATAAATCAATCAATCAAAGCTCAATAAAATAAGATGTTTTTTGATTTTGAATCAAAATAAATCAATCAATTCATTTTTGTAATTGATTGATTTATTAATATATGAAAACCACTCACTATACCCTTTTTGACTTAGCAATGCTGGCGTTAAAAATTATGATCTGGAATATCAAGTATCTACTAAGTTTATAATTTCTTACCTCTCTACATAAGCCCTATTAACTCTAATATAATGATATTATGCTGATAACGCTTAAGTTTTGAATGGACTAATTACCATAACTACAATTAAATGTTATTTTTTTCTATGTTAAGTTCAATTAAAAATCAATCATTCTAAAAACGATGATTGATTTTTAATTGAGTCTTTCTTAAATGATTTATTGGTTAAAAGACTTGATTGATTTTTTTTGATTGATTGATTTACGTCTATTGAATCAATCAAACCGCGAAAATTGATTGATTTCGTTGATTGAAAATCATTGATTTAGTCGCCAATAGTTATGTATTATTAAATTATTAGTAATACAGAGGTGGTGAAATTATGACTCCAAAAGATTTACAAGCAGTTTTAACCAATACATTTAAGGATGATAGACTTTGGAGAAAAATTCACGAATTAAAACTTGAAAAATATCTTTTTCCAGAAGTTGTATTTAACACTCTACAAGTAGGTGATAAATTATACCCGCTATCAATAATTGCAGCTATGGTAGGAAAAAAAACTCAAAACGTCAGAAATAATTTGGATCCTGATAGAACACCAATGAATGAATACTTTCAAGCTTCGAAAGTGAAAACTAGATGGGTTCTTGACTATAAAGCTGCGTTTAGGATTCATATGTATTTTATTCTTCAAGATTACAGTGGACAAACCCCTAGGGAAATCGCTTCATATTTAGGTTTAGAAACTGAACAAATGCAAACAAATAACTCTTTTAGCGTTAAAAAGAAGCCTATAAATGATAATTCTACTGAATTGACAGACGGTAATTCTAATACAGAGATAAGACTGCAAAAAATAGAATTACAACTTGCTTATATGAATTGGGCGTCCAAGTTAGAAGAATTTAAGCAGGAATATCAAGAAGCTAAAAGAAAAGTGGCCGAATGGGAACTAATGATGCAAGTTACTAATATGCAGATTGAATTAGAAGAAACTAATCGAAGAAATCTCAGATTAGAAAATAAAGAAACTTTGCTTCTGAAAGAAACCTTTAAAAAAGTGGACGAACTCAACAATAATAACCGTTCAGGTTTCTTTAAAGCTATGTTTTCTAAAAATACCGCTCAGCCAATTAATTATGAGGAAATAATAGAAGCTACCAATAAAGCAATAGATAATATGCCCCCTAGTCAAAAGTTAAAAGAAGTAGAAAAAAGGTTGGAAGATTTAAAAGATACGAGAATTAAACTTGAGAAAAGCAAAGAGAATTTAACGGATTCTCAGGAAGCAAAAAAACAAATATATCAAAATTTCAAAAGGAAGTTTGAAGATTTTAAAGAACAATTGGAGAATTCTCAGTTAGAGGTTGCCTCTGCGTCAGAACGCTTGGGAAATATAGATATCATTGATTTTAATAAATAAAAAACGAAGTATTAATACTTCGTTTTTTATTTATTTATCATTACTTATATTGAATAAATCAAAATAAATCAAAACGTTTGATTTATTTAAAAGCACAATATGTTTTAATCTGAGTCAATAAAAAATCATTTGCGTTGATTGATTTTCTGATTGATTTATTGATTTTTGATTGATTTTTGATTGATTTTTTTCTTTTGTAATTCTGATTGATTTATTGATTGATTTTTTAAATTAAATAATTTCCTTTGATGTTATCGTTGTTTAATAGATATATGTATTATTTTAACTGTGAAAAGCGTTAAGTAAGGATTCTAATCGCATTCCTCTTGAAGCTTTTAATAATATATAAGTATTATCGAACAAATTTTGATTATCTTGTATATATTTATGTACTAACTCTGCATTTATAAAATATTTATTTTTACTCTGTTGTTTGTGAACTTCGTATGCCGCCTTCATATTTTCTCCAACAAACCAATATTCGAATTCAAAGTTATCACGAGTTATATTACCGATTGATTTATGGGTATCTTGGCTTTCAGTACCTAATTCAAAAATATCTCCTAAAACAGCTATTTTCCTTTTAGTAGTGTTTATATTGTTAAAAGTGATTAAGGCGCTTTTTAAAGAAGTAAGGCTAGAGTTATAACAATCTACTAAAAATGAAGTAGTGCCGCTCTCTTTTAATTCCAAGCGCATATTATCATTTTTAAATGACAATAACCCCTCTAAAACATTGCTTAATTTAACGTTTAGAATGTTGGCTAGACTTATTGCGAACGCAGTATTTTTTGCATTATGCAAGCCAAATGCAGGTAAGGTAACTTTTTCCCCTAAATATTCAAACGCAATTTTATCTTCAAGTTGCATTAGGTTCTTAATGTCTTTGTTGTATACAGGATAACCGCTTAATTCAGATAATAAACCCTCGTCACCATCATAAATTATATTATTTTTGTTAATAAGACCTTCTATAATTTCCATTTTAGCTTTCGCTATATTAGCTCTTGAACCTAAATGACCAATGTGAGATTCACCAATATTGGTAATTATTGCAATATTAGGCTGGGAGATATTACTAAGTGTTCTGATTTCACCTTGGTGATTCATTCCCATCTCCACAATGCACAATTCTGTGTTATCTGGCATTGAAAGAAGAGTTAAAGGGACGCCAATGTGATTATTGTAATTACCACTGTTTTTATGAACCTTATATGTATTAGTTAAGGCGGCGGCCACTATTTCTTTGGTTGTCGTTTTTCCATTAGATCCAGTAATTCCAACTACTATGGGATTGATTTCCCTACGATAGCAATTAGCTAAGTGTTGAAAAGTTTGCAAAGTGTCTTTTACTTTTATAAATTTAATTTCTTTATCTAGATCTTGCGGAACAGGTATTTCTTCGTTCCACAGTGTGGCCGCTGCGCCATTATTAATTGCATTCTTTATATATGAATGTCCATCAGAGTTTTCACCTTTTAAAGGAACAAATAGTCCTCCTGGTTTAAGCTCCTTAGTATTAAAGTGTACATTTGTAACATCAAAACCTAAAATATTTTTTAACACAAGGTACCTCCTGAAAAATATTAATAACATTATCTTGGCTAAAATATGTGGATCTATTTCTCTTCTAAGTAATATTCTTTTATTTTTTATAAAAAAAGATGTTAACCTGTTGTTTTAAAACTTAGAATACTTTTTAATGTAAAAGAAATTTCTTTATAAAGAATAAAGAAAATAGTAGATAGAAGCTATCACATATAAAAATTATTAGGAGGAATAGCTATGTGTGGAATTGTAGGCTACATTGGAGATAAACAGGCGCAGGAACACTTAATTGCTGGATTAAGCAAGTTAGAATATAGAGGTTATGACTCAGCAGGTATTGCTACAATAAATAACGGAGAAATTAAAGTTTTTAAGGAAAAAGGAAGAATTGAAGATTTAAAACGTATATTAGATGCTAATAATACTGCTACAACAGGAATTGGTCACACGCGATGGGCAACACACGGCCCAGCTACTACTAACAACGCTCACCCTCATACTAGTAAAACAGATAGATTTGTATTAGTTCACAATGGGATTGTTGAAAACTACAAAGAATTGAAAGAAAAATACCTTGCTGATGTAGAATTCCGTAGTGATACTGATACTGAAGTTATCGTTCACTTAGTTGAGAAAATGTCTAAAGAATGCGGTTCTACTGCTGAAGCATTTCAACTAACATTAAATAAAATTGAAGGTAGTTATGCTGTTGCAATGATTGACTTAGAGAATGAGGATACAATTTATGCAGCAAAAAATAAAAGTCCTTTATTAATTGGTAAGGGTATTGGCGAAAATATGGTAGCGAGTGATGCGATGGCAGTTATCCATCTTACGGATGAGTTCATAGAGTTAGAGGATGGGGAAATGGCTTTTCTTACAAGGAATACTATTTCTCATTATAAAATTACCGGAGAAAAAGTTCAGCGCGAGTCTTTTAAAGCAGAAATAGATCCTAGTGATTTAGAAAAAGGAACTTATCAGCATTATATGTTAAAAGAGACAGATGAACAGCCTGCTGTAATTAGACATTTAATTAATGCGTATGCACCTAATGGTACATTCAATGTTAATGAGGATTTAAAGAAAGACATTCTAGCCTCTGAACGATTATATGTTGTAGCTTGCGGTACAAGTTATCACGCGGGATTAGTAGGTAAAAAGCTTATTGAAAAGTTAGCAAACATTCCTACTGAAGTGCATATTTCTAGCGAGTTTACTCAAGACCCACCAATGTTAGACGAAAACTCATTTGTTATATTCCTTTCACAAAGTGGTGAAACGGCAGATAGCCGCGAAGCGCTACAAATGGTAAAAAAACGCGGCATTAAGACATTAACTATTACTAATGTTAAGGGTTCTACGCTGTCACGCGAAGCAGACCATACGTTATTACTATATGCTGGACCAGAAATTGCAGTTGCTTCTACTAAAGCTTACACTGCTCAAGTTGCAGTTATGAGTATTCTATCTGATGTTTTAAGACAAGAAAAAGCTTTGCCGGAGTTATTTAAATTGCAAGTTGAACTATCAAAGATTGCGCAAGGTATGGAACGTATGGTGGATCAAAAAGAAGTTTTTGCTGAAATTGCTGAAGAGTATTTAAAAGATGCTCGAAGTTGTTTCTTTATTGGACGCACAATGGACTATAATGTTTGTTTAGAAGGAGCATTAAAATTAAAAGAAATTTCTTATATTCAAGCTGAAGGCTTTGCCGGCGGAGAGTTAAAACACGGTACAATTGCTTTAATTGAGGAAAGTACACCAGTGATTGTTCCAATCACCTCTGAGGATGTAAATCTTATGATACGTGGTAATGTTCAAGAAGTGAATGCGCGTGGAGCAAATAGTTGTATTTTAGTTATGGAAGGAATGGAACAAGAAGGCGATCGTTATATTCTTCCTAAGACTCATTCATTACTATCCCCGCTTATTAGTGTTGTTCCAATGCAATTAATTAGTTACTATGCAGCATTACAACGGGGTTGTGACATTGATAAGCCAAGGAACTTAGCCAAAAGTGTTACTGTAATGTAAGAAAAAAAGCGAAGAAGTTTTTCGAAAAGAATAATAAAGACGTTTAAAAAGTAATAAAGTTGTTTAAAAAATAATAAAGTCATTTAAAAATGACGAAAATAAAGTTGTTTAAAAAGTCCTATGATTGAACCCGTAGGACTTTTTAAGTTCACAAAAATATATTGATATTAAATAAAATATATTATTATTCAATATATTTTATTTAATTGTGTTGAATAATAATATATTTCATTAAGATAGCCACTGAAATTTTTGTTTCGAGTCTCAAGTCTCAAGTTCTATTAAATAGCTTGTATTTATATTTTTAGTTTAACCATTGAGGTTTCCAATTATACTATCAAATTTGTGGAATAAAATCATTCGAAGTTTTGACAAATGTATGATTGATTTTATCTGGAAGCTTGAATCTAATTAAAAATGGCCGCTGATCAATTTAAATTTGAGTTACTTTAACAGAACTTAAGGTGGAACGCTTTTAATAATCGAGTGGAAATAGTAAAAGAATCCAGAACAAACATTGTGAGAAATGCCTTCTAAATATTTTTATCTAGTAGCTAGGTGTTTAAAATACAAATTCGTCAAACAGTAATATTTGTTGAAAGATTTAGGAACTAATAAATCAATCATTAATAAATGAGTTTATTAATGATTGATTACTTTTTAATTCTTTGATTGATTTTTGATTGATTCTTTTGATTTGAGTTTTATTAAATATTGATTTTATTTGATTGCAAACTTCTTGATTGATTCTTTGATTTATTTTAAATAACTTTTGATTGATTTTCTGATTGTTCCTTTGGTTTTCTAACTTGACCGCTTTATTATAGGTTTTGAGCTTTTAAAATCTCTTAGTAGTGTTTGTTCCAAAACTTTATAGCATAGTTAACTGTGTGCTTTGATAAGGCAGGAAAAAGAGAATAATTAAGGTTATGAAGATGAAAATCAGGTAAAGGAATGTAAAAAGCAATGTTATTCAATATAATTCAATATATTATATTGAATTTAAATATATTGAATTATAATATAATATATTGAATTATATTATATTATAATATATCTTGATAAAAACTCAGCAAAATACGAAGTTGTTGTACGATAGAAAGCCTTTATAGATAATAAATGCGTTTGTAATTCAATGCAGAATCTTCATAAATTCCTTCTTACATTGCTTTGTACTATCCTATAAAAGGTAGATAATGAATAAATCAAAATAAATCATAGAGATGATTTATTTTTAAATTCAATTTTATAAATCGATTCTTTGATTGATTCTTTTAGTTATGATTGATTTTATTAGATTGAGTGATTCGTTATTGATTTGCTGATTGATTTTATTAGATTTAAAAATGATTTTTATTTATAGGCGGACTCAATGGTTGATTTATTGATTGATTTTTTTGATTGTCACTCAATATAAAAAATGATTTGTTATCTTTCCGATATGCTGATTCAACTAATGATTGATTTATTTAAATGGAAGAAATATAATTCAAAGGAATTTAGTAAGAGGAGTAAAGTGATGAAAATAAAATATTTAATTAAAGACCTTAAATGTAAGGTGATTCAATATGGTAAGCACGAAGATGTTACATCAATTTCATATGACTCAAGAAAAGTTGAAAGCCGCGCTCTTTTTGTTTGTATAAAAGGAGATAAATCAAATGGCCACGACTATATAGAGGACGTAATTAGCAAAGGAGCTGTAGCACTTATTGTTGAAGATGAAATTAGAATTGACAATGACAATGTTACGGTAATTAAAGTTGAAAATGCTCGCAAAGCTTTATCATATATATCAAGTATCTATTATAATAACCCTTCTAATTCATTAGATGTTATAGGTATTACTGGTACTAATGGTAAAACATCAATATCATTTTTAATTTCTGAAATTCTTCAAGCGAATAAGGAGAAGGTAGGGGTCATTGGAACAATTGGAATGCAGGTAAATAACAAACCTTTGGCAATTGAAAAAACTACTCCCACAACTCCTGATTCTTTGGAACTTCAAATGGTTCTTAGAGAAATGGTCAACGTTGGAACCACTAAGTTAGTAATGGAAGTTACCTCAATTGGATTAGATCAACATAGAGTTGATGATTGTAAAATTGACATAGGTGTCTTTACAAACCTCACTGAAGATCATTTAGATTTCCACGGTACAATGGAAAACTACAAAGAGTCAAAAAAACAGTTATTTAAATTATGTAAAGTTGGCATTATAAATACAGATGATTTAGCAGGTTGTGAATTTGTTTCAACAATGCTTAAGAGAAAAGAAAAGGATGCTAGTGTGTCTGTTATAACGTATGCTATTGATAAAAATGCGGATCTTAGAGCAGAGAATGTGGTTCTTACTCCAATGGGTTCACGATTCGACATTACCTATAATAAGAAGACTTACTCAGTAGAAATTAACCTACCTGGTAAATTTAATATTTATAATGCATTAGCTGCCATTGGAGCGACACTTCAACTTGGTGTCTCTATAGACGTGATTATAAATTCGCTAAGAGTAATAAAAGGTGCGAAGGGTAGATTTGAAAGTGTGGTTTCTAATAGAGGCTACACAGCAGTTGTAGATTATGCTCATACACCAGATGCCCTAGAAAATGTTTTAATTACTGCAAAAGAATTTAAACCAAATAGATTAATAACTGTATTTGGTTGTGGTGGGGATCGTGACAAAACTAAAAGGCCTATGATGGGCAAGATTTCAGGAGAGCTTTCAGATTTGACTATAGTTACTTCGGATAACCCTAGAACAGAAAACCCTGCACAGATCTTAAAAGATGTGGAATATGGGATTAAGCAAACAAATGGTAAATACGAAATAATAGAAGATAGAAAAAGGGCAATTGTGAAAGCTTTAGGTTTAGCTGAGAAAAATGACATCGTAATTGTAGCCGGAAAAGGACACGAAATTTACCAGATAATTGGAAGTGAAACTATTCATTTTGATGATATGGAAATAGTTCAGGAGTACCTCAACCTTTAAAAGCAAATGTTATATAGGTACAGAACAAAAAGCTTGAAATATATTGAATTTAAATGAAATATAATATTATATATTGAAATTCAATATATAATATTATATTTGCAACGATGTTTTGTTTTAATTCAGTAAGAAATCGTAGAGCTTTAATTGAAGATATATTAAATAGAAGATTAAGGATAGGAGGAAACGATATTACCTCCTATCCTTTTTATTTTTGTTACTTTATATAAGTTAGTAAAAGGGTTGTTTTTAAAAACGAAAAAGAAGAGAATGAGTATGTTTTATAAACATTTAGTGGCAACGATGAAAAAGGTCAGGAGGCTTAAATGAAAAATCTAGCTAATAAATTAGCAATAATTATCTTATATATAGGTTTATTGTGGACTAAGACGAACTACGTGCAAAACAAAGTGTTTCATTTAGATTTAGAAAATAAAACGCAAAACTTTATATTAGATTTAAATCCTTTAAGTAGTATCTTATTAATGTTGGGTATAGGGATGTTATTTAAAAATTGGGGTATTTTTATATCATATTTTTTAAGTACCTTTGTATTATTTGCAAACGTTTTATACTATCGTGAATTAAATGATTTTATTACTATACCGGTTTTAATGCAAACTAGTAATGCGGGTGATCTCAAGGGTAGCATAGCAAGTATATTTGAATGGTCAGATATATTCTATTGGATAGATGTAGTAGCTATGTTTATTGTTATAGTGTGGTTTAAAAGAAAAAAAGAAGTTGTATGGAAGAGTCAGCAGGCAAGTGTTTTTATATATGCGGCTATATTTGTTTTCTTATTAAATATGGGGTTGGCTGAAAAGGAGAGACCTGATTTATTATCAAGAACATTTGATAGACAAATATTAGTGAAAAACATTGGAATTTATAACTTTCATATTTACGATGCAGTAGTTCAAAGTAAAACAAGTGCTCAACGCGCAATGGCGGATAGTAGTGAAATTACGCCGGTCTATAATTACATCAAGAGTAAAAACAAAGATGTTAATGAAAATTTTACATCTATTGCTAAAGGAAAGAACGTTATTATAGTATCAATGGAAAGTTTGCAAAGTTTTGTTATAGATAAAGATTTAAACGGACAAGTTATAACTCCGTTTCTAAATGAATTTAAAAAGGAAAGTATTTATCTTGATAATTTTTATCATCAAGTGGGGCAAGGGCGAACGTCGGATTCAGAATTTCTATTGGAAAATTCATTATATCCGTTAGATCGTGGCGCAGTATTCTTTACACACGGTCAAAATACTTATTACGCACTTCCTAAAGTGTTAAAAGAAAAAGGTTATTATACTTCAGTGCAGCACGCAAACGATAGTTCATTCTGGAATAGAGACGTCGTGTATCCTAACTTTGGGTACGATAAATTTTACGATAAGGATTCTTATACAATTACTAAGGAAAATTCAATTGGATGGGGCTTAAAAGATAAAGAATTCTTCGCTCAGTCTGTTGAACATATGACAGAAATGCCGCAACCTTTTTATACGAAGTTAATAACACTAACTAATCACTATCCGTTTGTTTTAGAAGATAAAGATAAATATATAGATGCTGGCAATTTCCCGAGCCAAACTTTAAACCGCTATTTCCAGACTGTTCGTTATATGGACGAAGCATTTAAGGATTTTATTCAGGAATTAAAAGACTCAGGAATGTATGATAATTCAATTATTATTGCGTATGGTGATCACTTTGGAATCTCAGAAAATCATAATCGGTCTATGGGAATGTATTTAGGAAAAGAGATAAATGATTTCGAGTCTTTCCAATTACAACGAACTCCAATGTTTATACATATTCCAGGTTATACTAACAATAAAGTAATTAGTAAAGTGTCTGGACAAATTGATATTAGACCTACTATTTTAAATTTACTGGGCATAAAGGATCCTAATCCAATAACGTTCGGGCAAGATTTACTTTCGGAAGAAAGACCAAGCTTTGTAGTCGAGCGCGACGGTTCTTTTTCAACAAGCGATGTAGTTTATAAAAAGGGTGTATGTTATGACAAATACACCGGAGATAAAACCGCAGAAGATGCGTGTAAAGAAGGTATTGAGAAAGCTAAGCTTGAACTAACTTTTTCAAATCAAGTAATCTATGGTGATTTATTAAGATTTTTAACGGACATACCAGGTTATAAAAGTGGAGTGCATAACACTTCTAATAAAAATTAATCTAAATTAAACAAAAAACAGTTCTTATAGAACTGTTTTTTGTTTAATAGAACAAGGGGGAGTCTTGCATACCCTTAACTTATAAGTGTTTAGAAAAAAGGAAGTGGAAAGATGGGAATATTAAATTTGTCCTCTCAACTAAATCAAAACATCTTAGGTATTTGTTTATTAGTTTGGGTTATAGTTGAATACAGAATTATGGTTAAACAGGATAAGCGTCCATCAAAGAAAGACATAAGAGCAATAATACTTTTTTCGATTTTAACGTTAGTCTTTGCTGTTTTATCGATATTTATCTTTGAAAACAAATTAGGAAATATGAAAAGTCATTTTAACCTATTCTTCTGGATAGGCATATTTACTATTTTTATTGGTATCGTTATTAGGCAGTACAGTATGTATATTATGGGAAGTTCATACGTTGCAACACTACAGGTACAAGAAAAGCCTACGCTAATTAAAAAAGGTCCTTTTAAGGTAGTTAGACACCCTTGTTACACTGGCTTTATGATTTCCTTATGGGGGCTAGGAATTTCTCTATTAAATTGGGACTTTTTCATACTGACAGTAATCTTCTCTGCAAGTATTTTTCTAATTCAAATTGGAATAGAGGAAAAAGAGTTAGAAAAATTTTTTGGTGATGAATACGTTAAATATAAAAAGAAAACTAAAAAACTATTGCCTTTCGTTTTATAGGCAATCAAATGTTGTTTTACTTATTAGCATTTGAATAATACAAAAAGGTAGGAGGAGATAGCATAAACTCTATCTCCTCCTACCTTTTATTTATATTCCACACAATAATCTTTACTTGAAACAATTTTTCTCCAATAGTCACAATATCCTTCTTTACTGTTTTTAGGGTCATATAGCACGCAATTTTCACAAGCCTTTGACAAAATAAACACCTATCTTTCCTAACGAGAAACGTTAATAATTCTAGCGATATTTTTATTGAATTGATGAAAGAGCTCAAATTTTAATTCGTTAAGCGTATGTACTAAAAAAGCATCGTCTTGTTGTTTTGGTAAACCTGTTCGTTGCAAAAATGTTCTTGAATGATAGGGTTTTTCAAACTCTTCAATAGTTTTATCCATTAAAGCAAGCTCGTTTGGATAACTTTTAAAAGCTTCTTTAAATTCTTTTAACAAGTTGTCATAACTTATAGGAAAAACATCAAAGAAATTAGGGTGCATTTCATATTTTAGAAATGCAAAGTAATCTAGGAGAAAGAAGACAAATAATGATTTTATTTGATTTGGCTTAAGCTCTTTTAGCTTTTTTTCATATTGAGATTTTGTAGAGAAGGGAAAGTCATCCTCTTTAACAGAATAAACCGCTGAATAAAATAACTCTATAATAGTTGCGGCACTTAAAACCATATAAGAGTATGGATATGGCTTGTCATCACTTTTAATCTGTTTTGCTAATTCAAAAGCTGCAACATCCCATTTTTCTTTTATTTTTTTATTCATTAGTTCACCTCTTAGTAAAAAAACGTATCTGGTTGTTTAGTTATGAAATTGTATTTATTAATGTTCATTTAAGTTTTATTTAGACAAAGTTCAAGGTATTACTTGATAAAATATTTCTTTTCAAATTCTTCAGCAGGTAAAGGCTTTGAAAAGTAGTAACCCTGTATTCCATCTGTTCCTATTGTTTTTAAAATTTTTAACTCATCTTCAGTTTCTACGCCTTCAGCAATTACTTCTAAATCTAGTACGTGCCCTAAATCAATAATTATTTGAACGACCTGTTTCATCTTCGAATCTGAGATAATACCATCTGTAAAGGTCTTATCCATTTTTAAGCGATTAACTGGAAAGTCTTTTAAATAAGATAAGGAAGAATAGCCTGATCCAAAATCGTCGATTGCTAGGCCACAGCCTAAAGATTTAAGTTTATGTAGAACATTTAATACATTTTGCTTTTTCTTCATTGCTACAGTTTCCGTCACTTCTATAGTCAATAATCTAGCCTCAAGACCAAATTTTTTTAGATTCCTCTGAATTGTTCTATATACATCCTGCCTATCAAATTGTTTACCTGATACATTAATGCTTATAGGTACCACTTGAAAACCTTTAGCTTTCCATTCTTTTAACTGGCGGCAAGCTTCTTGAATTACCCAAGTGCCTAAGCTGTGGATCATTCCAGAAACCTCTGCTAACGGAATGAAAATACCAGGAGATATAACACCTTGATCTGGTGAGTACCAACGAATTAATGCTTCCGCTGAAGTTAGTTTTCCTGTGTTTGCATCTATAATAGGTTGGTAATGTAGGCGGAATTCGTTATTTTCTATTGCTTTTCTTAGGCTCCCATTTAGGTGGAACTGTTCGCTTTGTCTTTTAATCATAGTATCGTTAAAAAAGCTATAAAAGTTCTTGCCTCTTTTTTTGGAAAAATACATTGCTGAATCTGCGTACCTAACTAAATCATCTGTATTATTAGTGTCTTCTGGATAAGTAGCGATACCGATTGAAGAGGAAATCAGTATTTCATCTCCCTCAATATCGAAGGTCTTCTTAAATCCTTCTAAAATAATTTTTGCTATTTCTGTTAATTCATTTTTTCGATGGAATTTTTCTATAATAACTGTAAATTCATCTCCGCTCATCCTGTATAGTTGGCAATGGTCAGGTAGAAGGGACTTAATTCTAGATGCTGTACTCTTTAATAGAACATCTCCGGCAAAATGACCTAAACTATCATTTACATCTTTGAAATTATCTATATCGAAAAACAATAAGGCGAATTTTTTATTGTTTTTTTCTGCTAAATGAAAGGTATTAATAATTTCTTTTTGAAATTTTGCTCGGTTAGGTAGGTTAGTAAGTGTGTCAGTATATGCTAATTGGTAAATTCTTTTTTCGTATTGTTTTTTATTACTAATATCTTTAGCAATGCCGTGTATTCCAACTAATTTATTGTGAACAAAAATAGGGAATAAAGATAAAGACACAAAAATAGGGTTTCCTTGTTTTTTAATCATTACAGTATCATATGTTTTTCTAATGCCATTTTTTACTTCTAAGAGACTGACTACAGTTTTAGAAAAATAATCAGGAGTAATGAGTGTACTAAAAGGTCGATCCATAATTTCATTACGAGTAAAACCTGTTGCTTCTAGCATAGCGTCATTAATATCTGTAAAACAGAAATCTAAATCCAAAGAGAAAACAAAATCAGGGTTTTGATCAAACAACGATTTAAAACGCTGTTCGCGTTCAACTATGTTTTCAACATCCTTATTTTGAATATGTATATCTCTCATTAAGATAACAATATATTGGACTTCTTTATTTTTTCCAATGACTGGGTTGAAACTACCTTTAACTACAATGTGTTCCCCTGAACCCCTTATACGAAAGTTGATTGTGTGCTTCTCATTTTTTTCAAAAACTACATTTATAATATGAGAAATTACAGGATGATCATCTTCGTGAATAAATTCAAGAAAAGACCTTTTTTCAAATAGAGAAGGTGCTTGTTCTAAATAGGTTTGATGGGAAGGAGAAGAGAAGAAAATACGAGTAGATGAATCTATAATGGATATCATATCGTTTGTTTCATTAGTAATTGTTTTGTAAATAGGGTGATTTTCTAGTTCTACATCCTCATTCCACACAATATAAAGAGTAAACTCTTGTTCAGCAATTATTATTCGGCTTTTTTCGAAAAATACTGGAATGTGTTTACCTGTTATATGGATTAATGCATCTTCTTCTGAACAAAACAAGTGTTCCAATGGCTGAAGTATAATATCCGCTTCCGTTTTATTTGTTAAATGACAAATATAAGGATTTACAGATACTATAGTTAAATCTTCATTTATTAAGAAGGTGCCTGTATGATAGCGTTTTTCCATAGAAAAATATCCTCCTTTCAAGAAGTTTTTCTGATAATAGTATATTCCGGAAGAAAAATCTAATATTTTGAGATAAAAAAGAGAATTTATTGTTATTGTTCACAAATAAAAGAAGCAGCCCATTAGGGGTCGCTTCTTTTATTTAGCTAATTCAAGCCACTCTTTTTCGTATTTCTTGCGATTTACCTCGTGTTGAGCAAATGTTTCCGCATAGAAAGTTTGTCCATTAGGTCGAGCGTAAAAATAAATTGCTTTGAATTGAGAGCCTTCAGGATGTAAGACTGCATTGAGGGATTCTGCGCTAGGAGAATTGATAGGGCCTAAAGGAATACCAGGAGTAGTGTAGGTATTATAAGGAGACTTAGTATCAATATCCTTGTAGGTCATAAATACTTTATGTTCTCTGTTAGCATATGCAGCTGTAATATCGCTTTCTAATTTCATTCCTTTTGCAAGACGATTATAAAACACTTGAGCAACTTTTGGACGGTCCTCGGAAAACTTAGATTCTTTTTCTACAACTGAGGCTAGAGTGATAAGCTGATCAGCAGTATATCCAGACTTGAGAATTTGCACTTTGTTTTCTACATACCAGTTATTAGTTTCCTCTAACATTTTTTCAATGATTTTATGTGGGAGGGTATTTTTTTGGAAGTCGTATGTATCAGCGTGAAGATATCCTTCTAATTGGACAATTTTTTGAGGATTGTAAGTGGGAAGCCAAGTATACTTTTCTTTTAATTCATTGTAGTATTCTTCATCATTAGCAAGACGTATAAATGCTTCAGCGTCAACAATATTTCTTGAAGATAAGATTTCACTCATTTGTTCTATAGTTGTTCCTTCTGGAATTGTTACATAACGTTCAGCTACTTCTTGAGTTGTTGAATTATCTATTTCATTCAATTCCGCAATTAGAGAATCAAAATTGTTTGTTTCTAATACGAATTTACCGGGTTTAAACGAAACATCAAATTTCTGATTACTCCAAGGGGCCAAATCATAATAAATTTGTTTTAAGCGGATGTAATAATAAAATACATTAGCATCTTCAATTACTCCGTTTGCTTCCAGTAAGTCTGCAACTTGTCTAACAGAAGCGCCTGTAGAGATATCGATACTACCTGATGATACAACTGATTTGTTTTTAAACCAACTAAATCCTCCAGCTGTGACTGCTGCTAGTATGATAATAAAAACTAAAAATTTTATAAAAAAGCGTTTCATTATTAAGGTTTTCCTCCTAAAAAAGGTTTCTTCTAATACTATTCGTCCAGCATTAAAAGAAACCTTAAAAAAGAAAAAACTTATTTAAACCAACGCCACTGATTTTGTTGATTCATACCTACTCCTAATAAAAAGTTTGTAGGGTAGTGTTTATTAGAAGCATATGTATCTATTTTAAAACGAGGATCACCAATAGCAATTTCTTCAACTTCTCCCCAATCATTCATCACAATAAATGACTCGTTATCCCAATGAATGCCTAAAACCTCATAATCTAAGTCTTCTTCAAAACTTACATCTTGATATGTTTCGTGTGGGATATTTTCTGCACAGATAAGTGTTTCAATTCGCTTATCTTCTTTATCCATAATACTTTTTAAATAAGTCACCGAAAAAACTTGCATAGTAATTCCTTTCTTGAAACTTAACGTAATTTTTTAAAATTTAATAAATAAATTCCAAAGTGATTATAAAGTAAGGGTGATTTAAAAAACAACATTCAAAGATGACTAGTTTTTCATAAAAATGTTGGATGTGTTATGAGGTTTCTCTTTTTAAAAGAAGGTGATATAAGTGTTGCTGATATATAAAAATCGACAGGTAAAGGTAGGTGATAAAGTTAGAGTCTACTTTAATTTACACACAAGCTTGTTCTCAATTCTTGCGATAGAAGGGGCACATAAAGGAAAGGTTGTTGCTCACGGAAACGGAATTAAGTTAGTGGATGCCAAATTTATAATTAACAAATCTGGACAACAGAGGGTTAGATTAACTAAGACCAAAAATGTTCACGCTTATGTAGAAGGAACTTACAAGGGTTTAACTACGGAGGTGCTTGCTGAGGAGGCTTACTATAATCCTTATCTAACCGATTTTTTCATTAACTCAAAGTCAAAAGAAGACATATTTAAAGCAAAAGAAGTAATTTTAAAAGATAAGAAAGTTAACTACATTTAATAGAAGAAACTGGTTTCAAATGTAATAACAGAAGAAATATGTAGTATTAGATAATATAATAGCGTTAAATATATTATCGTATATTGAATTTCATTATTATATAATATAATTCAATATATAAAACAAATAAATAAATGTATATGTTTTATATATATTCTCTTATCATTTAAATACATAATTTTATTAAAGATTTCTTTTGATTCGTCAAAGGAAACCTTTTTTTATTTTTTTAAGTTTAAGTTAAAAAAATCGATATAAAGAGGATAGGAGGGATGAAATATGATGTGTGATAACTGTAAGCGTAAATTCAATGACGAGGAAGAAGAATTTTACGAGTGCAACAATTGTGAATACAACATATGTGAAAAGTGTATGAAGAAACAGGGTAAGCGTTGTAAGAAATGTGACGAAGGGCGCTTAAGTCGTTTTTAAGACATTGCTCAAACAGTAGTAGCGAAATTTATCAAAAAAATAGAGATTTAAGTTACTTTTCTCTATTTTTTCTTAAATATAATGTATATTTTTCTGGTAAACTGGCATAAATAATAAAAAGACAGAAATTTTAGAATTTACATTTTGCCATTTTTGGTATAAAATTAATAAAAGGAACAAGGAGGGCTTCTTATGAAAATAACTGGTTTTTCTCGTGTTTTTATACTCCCACACAACAAAGCTGATATTGTTTTAAAAGTAAAATGGGACAAGGAAACAATGGAGAAATTAAAGCTTGTAAATCCTACTGTTCGTGTTAGTGTGAAAAAGAAAGATTGTAGACTAGTTTCTAGTGATGTTCAATTTAGAATATATGATAATGAAAAGCCAACACCGTATTTTGTACACGATGATGATGTATCACAAATATATCAATTCATTAATAGACGAAGAGAAAATTTAATTAAAGATATTAACGAAAGAGTATCATAAAAAAGCTAACGATTTTATTGTTAGCTTTTTTTTATTTCGTTAGCAATAGATGTAACAAGTTTGTTAACTAAATCGCTGTTATCAGCTTCAACCATTACACGAACAAGGTTTTCAGTACCAGATGCTCTTACTAGAACCCTACCGTTTCCTGATAAAGTGATTTCAGCTTCGCTAATTGCGTTTCTAATAGAAGGATGGTTTTCCCAAGCCTTTTTATCTTTAACCTTCACATTTACTAATTGCTGTGGATACTTTTTAAAACCGCTTAATAATTCAGTTACTGTCATTGATGACTCTTTGACTATGCTAGCTAATTGAAGAGCACTTAAGATACCATCTCCAGTAGTGTTTAAATTAAGGAAAATAATATGTCCTGATTGCTCTCCACCTAACGTATATCCTTTGTTTATCATTTCTTCTAGTACATAACGATCTCCGACATTTGTTTGAACAGAATTAACTCCTAGTTCATTTAATGCTTTTTGAAAACCAAAATTACTCATTACTGTAGAAACAACAGTTTGGTTAGTTAGCATTCCTTTACTACGTAGAGCTTTAGCGCATATATAGAGAATTTGATCACCATCAACAACATTACCATTCTCATCTACCGCTATGAGTCGATCTGCATCTCCATCAAATGCTAAGCCTAAATCTGCCTTAACTTCAACTACTTTCTTTTGAAGCTGCTCTGGGTGAGTAGAACCGCAGTCAACGTTAATGTTTACACCATCCGGTGAGGAAGATAAAATATGAACGTTTGCTCCTAAACTTTCAAGAAGAGTTGGTGCTACAGTAGAAGCAGCACCGTTGGCACAATCTACTACAATATTTAATCCTCTTAGATCTGTAGAAATAGAGTTCTTTAAAAACTCCACATAAAAATTTGCAGCATTATTGTATGGAAGAATAGTTCCTAATTCTCCACCTGAATAAGTTGGAACCTCGTTTAAGTTCTCTAAATAATATTCAATTTCTAACTCAACAGTGTCTGATAGTTTATAGCCATCTTGGTTAAAAAATTTAATTCCATTATCTTGATATGGATTGTGACTAGCGGAAATCATTACACCACCATTGGCTAATTGTTTTGTAATATATGCAACTGCCGGTGTAGGAACAATACCTAATTGAATAACATTTACACCCGAACTAGTAAGACCTGAGATTAAAGCTGCCTCTAACATAGGACCTGAAATCCTAGTATCTTTTCCGACTACAAAAGTAGGACGTGAAGTTTGTTCTGACATTTGTTTAGTTAATACATAACCCGCGCTTTTGCCTAATTTAAAAGCTAATTCAGGAGTAAGCTCTACATTAGCTACTCCGCGTACACCATCGGTACCAAAATATTTTCTCATAAAAAACCTCCGATAAACCTAATTCAAAATTGATGTTTTATCTTTTGGAATATATAGTGAATACCCTTGCAGGAAATTTAATAGTTTTTCTTGATCTATTTAACGTTGAAATTGTAAGTATCTTAAAAAATAAATGAAATTTCGCCTATAGATGACAAGGTACTTTTAAAAACTTTTTTAAACTATATTCCATAAACTGAGTGGAAAGTGAGGGATGAAAATGCACTTAGATATGGAGAAAAAATATTATATACTACTCTCAATTTTAATTGGCTGGGCTTCTTACTTTGTGTTTCCTATTGAAAAACCGGCTCTTACATATTTTCTAGGGATTTTTATTGGGGTCATCTCCTTGTTTTATCTTCCTAAAGAACAATATACTCACAATGGCTGGATACAAGCTGGAGTATGGGCATTGGTATTGATTGTATTTCCTGTTTATATTTTTGCGGGATTAGCGGTTGGTATGGGAGCGCATATCGTACTGGATCAACTTAAAAAACTTGTACAAGGAACAAAGTTAGGCTTCTACCAGCAATGGTCTTTTACAATGGGATTAATTTTTGTGAATTTCATAGCTGTTACTGGAGTAGCTGTTGGAAAGTTTATGAACTATTAATGCAAACCGCATATCGTGTGCGGTTTCTTTTTTTAAAGAAGGGTGATTTACAATGGGAATTCAGCAATACTTTGATAATAAACGCATTAAAAAAATGATGAAAACAGCAAATAAAATAGTGTCTAAACATAGTGAATATAGCAACGTTAATGACACGGAGTTTAAAAACTACACGGTACAATTCAAGCAGAGAATTGCTGATGGAGAAGATGAAGAGAAAGTACAAATTGATGCTTTCGCATTAGCAAGAGAAGCAGCGAAGCGAGTTTTGGGATTAGAAGCATACCTTGTCCAATTAATAGGTGGTTTAATCCTTTCAGAAGGCAACGTAGCGGAGATGAAAACAGGGGAAGGTAAAACACTAGTCTCATTATTTGCTATCTATTTTGAGGCTTTAAACGGTTCTAAAGTACATCTAATTACAGCGAATGATTACTTAGCGGAACGCGATAAAAGCGTAATTGGTCCGATTTTAGAACTATTAGGACTTTCGGTTGGTCTAAACGTCTCTGGAATGATGGGAGAAGAAAAGCGTAACATATATAAAAAGGATGTAATTTACGGAACTGCTTCAGAGTTTGGTTTTGATTACTTAAGAGATAATATGGCGAAAAGTAAAGCGGAACAGGTACAATCTGGTTTAGACTTTGTTTTAATAGATGAGGCAGATTCTATTCTAATTGATGAAGCACGTACACCTCTTATTATTTCAGGACAAAAGAAAGAAGATTTAGGTCTTTATAAAAGGGCTAAAATGCTTGTTAGCATTATGCAAGAAGAAGACTATGAATACAATATTGAAAGTAATAGCGTATGGATGACTGAAAATGGTATAGAGAAGGCGCAGAAATTCTGGAAAATTGATGACTTGTATTCCCTTGAAAGCCAAAATTATTTACGTACTACAAACTTAATGTTACGCGCCTATTTTACAATGAAGAAGGATCGTGATTACGTAGTTAACAATGGTGAAGTTGTACTAGTAGACCAAAATACAGGACGTATTATGGATGGTCGCCGCTTTAGTGAAGGTTTGCATCAAGCAATTGAAGCGAAAGAGAATGTTGAAATTAAGGATGAAACAATGACACTTGCTACAGTCACTATCCAAAACTACTTTCGTATGTACAAGAAAATAGCAGGTATGACTGGTACAGCTAAAACAGAAGAAGAGGAACTGCAAAAGATTTACGGACTAGACGTTTTGGTTGTTCCGACACATCGTAAAATTGCCCGTATTGACGATGAAGATGAAATTTATTTAGATAAAGCGGAAAAAGCTCGTGCCATTGTAAAGGAAGTAAAAGAACGGTACCAAAAAGGACAACCGGTACTTGTAGGAACAGCCTCTATTGAAGATAACGAATGGTTAAGCGATCTCTTTACAAAAAACGGCATTCCACACGAAGTGTTAAATGCTAAAAATCACGAAAGAGAAGCTGAAATTATCACTAACGCGGGTCAAAAAGGAGCTGTAACTCTGGCAACGAATATGGCTGGTAGAGGAACGGATATTAAACTAGGTGAAGGTGTAAAAGAACTTGGTGGATTAGCTGTAATTGGAACAGAAAAGCACGAGAGTCGCAGGGTAGATAATCAGCTAAAAGGGCGTTCGGGCCGACAAGGAGATCCTGGGTATAGTAAGTTTATTCTTTCTTTAGAAGATGATTTAATTAAACGTTTCAACGGAGAAAAGATAAAAAATTTAGCTATAAAACTTAACTTTCCGAAAGAAGAATCTATCAAGCATAGTATGATAATGAAAGCTATAAACAGTGCTCAAAAAAGAATGGAAGGTTCTAACTTTGATGTGCGTAAAAGCTTACTTGAATACGATGAAGTAATGGATCTGCAAAGAAAGTTTATTTACCAGGAACGTAATAGCTTATTGGAAATAGAAAACACAGGTGAATTTACTACAAAAATGATTGAGGAATTCATTTGTGAAGAGGTACGGAATCGCTACGATGATGGTGAGCCTGAAGAAATTATGGACTGGATTGTAAATGAATTAATAGGAGCAATTGAAAAGAATGCAATAAACCTTGATACAGTAGAAGACGCAGAAGAGAGTGTTGTGACAGTTGCTCTAAAACGATACAGAAAGAATCGGGAAGCAATTGGTGAGAACATTATTGACCAAATTGAAAAAGCTATATTTATGGACTTATTAGATCAATTTTGGGTAAGGCATCTTGATCAACTAATGCAGTTAAAAGAAGGTATTCATTTACGAGCTTATGCACAAACAAACCCGCTTGTTGAATACCAAAGAGAAGCAGCGGCAATGTTCCAAGAGATATTAACTGAGATGAAACGTTACTATTGTATGCACGTTCTTCATTTTGACATTTCAAATATTGCACAGGGTTAATCTGGTGGGGCTATCCTCAGCAGATTTTCTGCAGTTTAAGGGGGATAAGTATGTTTGAATATAAAAAGTATGTAAAAAATATATTGGAAGATAATAAAGAGCTTATTAAGGAATATGCTACAAAAGCGGGCATTTTGAAAGAAGCGCCGGAAGACATATACACTGACTTAGAAAGTCGTTGTTACCGTGTACTAGCCGAATATGGAAGTTTAATTATTTACGGTACTGATGGGCCATCTCACTACTTAAAAAAGCTTTATGAGCTCTTTAAAGATGATATAAGAGTGCAATTCTGGTTAGGGGACAGTTTAAAGGATGTTCTACCTTTGGGAAGTGAGAACATTTGGTTGAAAAACAATGATTCCCCTAATGGGAATTACAAACCTATCTTTGACTATGGAGACTATCGATTGTTAGAAAAAGCTCACAATGTTAAAGAATTTATCTTAATTGATGATGAGAATGAAAAAGATGAGAGTTTCGGCTTTCTACCAGGTGAGAAAAAAGAAAAAAATTTATGTAAAGCGGTATCCAAATTTATAAAACAAGAGAAAGAAATAGTTGTTATGACTTACGATGAAAAAACGTTACTGTTCTTAAAGGGATTAATGAAAGGTTCACAAGCAAGTAATCGAACTCTTACCTTTGCCTTTCTAGAAGGTTATCAAAATCATCTTATTAAATTATTTAGTAGTGAAATGTATTCTGTTGCTCCAGTAGTAACAGTAGAAGAAGATGCGAACTGGAATGTTTTAAAAAGAAGATGGCACAGCTACCAGAAAGAAATTATTGAGGGAGTTAAGAAAGCTCAACTAAATAAATGAAATAAAAAGGGCTCATTTGATTAATGAGCCTTTTTTATTCAATATATAAACCTCTTGAAATTTTAATTTTTTATAGAAAGTCCAACCTTTTTTTCTAAAGCGGTTACTAACTCTTCGAGCGAATCGCCTATAACCTCAAATTTAACCATTGAACGATACAAATCCTCTGTGGTTGCTTTTCTAGGGATCGCTCTACGGGCAGAAGCTTCGTAAGTTAATTGATAGGCTTCGCCTTTGCCTTTGCAATGAATCGTAATATTCCAACCCGATTCCATTAACTTTTTCAGTCTCTCATCCATTTTATCTACCACCGGTTCTTTTCGATTTAATAATTATAATCTTGTTTTAGAAGGTTTTTAAATGATACATAATGTATTTATAATAACATATTCGTTTAAATGATAGGTTCCTTAGATTAAAGAATAGACTTATTAAATCTCACAATTAAAAGTGGAGGATAACATTTATGTATATTAATGAAAATGAAGTTGCTAAAGCTTACGGTGTAGGTATTGAGATTATCAGAAATTGGATTCAAACAAATTATATTTCCGGTATTAAAAAAGAAGATGGGACTTACCAAGTGGTAGAGAAGGAATTTCAATTTTTAATGGAGATGCAAAAAGTTAGAGAAGAAGTTTTTAAAAACTTCTTAAGTGACAATTATAGTGGGAACATCACAATAGAATAAGGTAAAAACTAAAAAGCCGTCTGTTTTATAGACGGCTTTTTCTATACTAAATAACCACGCTTTTTTGAAACTATTTTATGATAAATCACTGTTAGTGCTAGAAAAACCATAAACATACATACAAGCATTACAAACACAAATGCAATTGTTTGAATGAATGATATGATTGGAAACCAAAATGAAATGCCTTTTGAAATACTGAGTAAGATCAGCAAATATGGTGAAAATACCAGTAATATTGTCGTCCATTCGGTTAAATTACGAGCAAACCATCCAAACCAAGTGAGTGAGGGCTTATCCCTCATACTTTGCAACTGGTCTACCGCTACATTCTCGAATACGGTAAAGTAAAAATACGAAAACACACCTAGTAAAAAAATTGATAGCCCGTTTAAAAAATAAAACGCGAATGTAGATCCTAAAAAGACATCAGAGGTTCTTGTGAACAAAAATATGATTGCAAAAACAACACCGGCAATCCAAAGAAAATATCGCAAAAGAAACGCCTCCTAATCTCATTAATTCACATTTCACGCAAAAATATTTAATTCCTTTTTATAAAAATAAATATTAGTTCATTATTTGAAA
>Ga0268252_1000437_pt1 | contig 26883 bp, 19 predicted proteins | sample AgamicMgSfrz_FD_200244 | JGI IMG/M metagenome (GOLD analysis project Ga0268252, IMG submission 200244) | Agave microbial communities from Guanajuato, Mexico - Mg.Sf.rz (v2) (version 3) | ecosystem: Host-associated > Plants > Phyllosphere > Phylloplane/Leaf | place: Guanajuato, Mexico | collected... | reverse complement strand
TATCAAGTGCCGCTGCTCAAGCGCTAAATGCACAAATTGCTCCATTATTCACGAAAATATCTGAGGTTGCATACTTCGGTATTTTAGGTGGAGTAGCTATTCTCTTAAGTATTATCCTTTTCTTGTTATCACCAATGATTCAAAACAAGATGAAGGGGATTAAATAATCATTAAGACAAGTGGGGGTTCATCCTCCACTTTTTTATGCTAAAAATTCTGTTCACAACTCAACTAGGGAAACTAATATCAATTAGTTTCCACCTCTATCCAAAAACACTCACCTCTCCTTTTATTTCTCATAAAAGTTGTTTTACGAACTTACTAGACTTCTTTTTAATAACTTTAACGCCCGATGCTGTGTCGTCTTCACTTTGCTTTCAGACCATCCTAAATTCATCGCTGTCTCACCAATAGACATTTCTTTCAAGTATCTGCAGTAAATTACTTTTTTCTGATCTGCTGTACAGCATCGTAATATTTGATTAATCCAATCCAGCTGTTCTTTCTGCATTGCAACTTCGTCAGGAAGTGCCTGTTCATCCTTTAAATGAATCGGAATTTCACTGTCGAATGAATAGGAATTCTTTTGCTTTCGAAAATGATCAATAGCAATATTTTTAGCAATTGTATATAACCAAGTTCTTTCACTGCTCTCTCCCTTAAAAAGGCACTTAGTTTTTAGAACTCTAATAAAGACCTCTTGAACTAAATCTTCTGCTTCCCCCTTCTTCACTCCTAAATATATTAGAAAATGATTTAACTCTTGATGATATTTTTGATAGAGCTCTTCAATCGAACCCATTTCCCCCACCCCTAACAAAAAAACAGTGAATCAATGGAAAAATAGCAAATAAAAATTCTTAATACTAGATTAATGAGGGTGAAAAAATAAATTATTGCATGCAAATTTGTTCTCTATTCATGTTCCTCATCAAGTTATTACTATCAAAACAGTGTTTATCCATTAGATTTGTTACAAAATAGTTACCAATTCATTTTTTGTAACATTAATGAAATATATTATACATCTTATCGTAATAAAAGTCCCATTTTTTTCATTAAATTTCTGCCATTTTCTATTTCTTTTTAGCTCTCTTCCATCAAACCGTTGCGTCTACTATTATTTTGTTAGGAAAAATCAAAAGATTCATAGTCTTTATAGGAGAAGCAAAGCATTAATGCTTTGCTTCCGACTGTTTGAAATTTTGAATGCTTATATTAGACTGAAGGAGCGTTTTTCTGATTATTTGTACGATAGATAAGCCCTCATTTGAATCTCCGTGAATACAAATTGTATCTGCTTGAATTGGTACCTCTTCTTCTTGAACTGAGATAACCTTTTTCTCCTTGACCATATGAAGTATTTGCTTTGCTGCATAATTTGGATCATGGATAAGCGCTTGTTCCTGTGTACGTGGAGTTAAGCTACCATCTGACTGATAGGTGCGGTCTGCAAATACCTCATTAGCAATATTTAAGCCATATCGCTTACCTGCCCTGATTATTTCACTATTCGCTAATCCAAAAAGGATATATTCAGGATTCACCTTATAAACCGCTTTAGCAATAGCCTCTGCTAAGTGGATATCCTTTGCTGTCATATTGTATAATGCACCATGGGGTTTTACGTGCTGCATGGCTCCCCCTTCTGATTTCACAATTGCCTCTAATGCCCCTATTTGATAAACAACAAGATCATAAATTTCACTAGCTGATATATTTATTTCTCTTCTTCCAAAGCCTAGTACATCATTAAATCCTGGATGTGCTCCAATCGCTACTTTATTCTCAAGCGCAAGCTTTACCGTTTTTCTCATGGTCGTTGGATCTCCAGCATGAAAGCCACAGGCAATATTAACACTTGTCACAAATGGTATAATCCCTTCATCATTCCCAATACGATAAGCACCATAGCTTTCTCCTAAATCACAATTAATATCAATAGACATATAAGCGCTCCTTTCCATTTTTCAAGCAACCTCATTTCATTCGGTCCTTAGTCATTATAATCATTAGTCACTGTCTCCATGTTAAGGCTTTTCTAGTCTTACACACTAGCAACATGCTCCCTTTCATTCCTCTACACTTATTCAGACAATTCTAACAATAAATAATAATGGTTTTATTTTACTTCTGAATAAGGAAAGAAGCAAAAAAGATGGAGCAATTCCTCCATCTCTTTTTATAGATTTTTATTACGCTTTACTTTTCTGGCACTAAATTACTTTCAACATCTTTTTCTTCTGTCTCTTGCATAATGGATTCCCCTTCAATATCTATTCTTGGAAGAATCTTATCAAGCCATTTTGGTAAGTACCAAGCTGTTTTCCCCATTAAAATCATGACAGCTGGTACGATTGTCATTCTGACGATAAAAGCGTCAAAGAGAACTCCAAAGGTAAGGGCAAATCCCATTGACTTAATAATAGGGTCAGGGGCAAGCATAAAGCCAGCAAATACTGCCATCATGATTAAACCAGCTGCAATAACAACTCTTCCACTATCTTGTAAACCAACTAATACTGCTTTTTTTGCATCACCGGAATGGGAATATTCCTCACGAATTCTACTTACTAAGAACACTTCATAATCCATCGCTAATCCAAATAAAATCCCAATTACAATTACTGGCAAGAAACATAAAACTGGATTCGCTGCGTTAAACCCAAATAATTGTAGGAAGTTTCCATCTTGAACTACAAATACAACAAAACCAAGAGTAGCTCCCAATGATAGCATAAAGCCAAGTACTGCTTTTAATGGTACTAGAATGGATCTAAATATAACTACTAATAATATAAACGCTAATCCAACAATCAAAATAGAAAAGATTGGCAATGCTTCATTTAATTTTTCAGAAATATCAATATTAACGGCCGTTGCTCCTGTTACGAATAGTTCTGTAGCGTGTTCCTTTTCCATTTCATTAGAATGATTTCGAATAGAATGAACTAAATCCTTCGTTTCGGCGTCATTTGGTCCTGTCTCTGGTGTCACATTAATCATAAAGATTTCTCCAGAGGGACTAGGGATTGCTGGACTAACAGATTTCAGATTTCCTAGCTCACTTATTTCATTTGTGACATCTGATAATGCTTGTTCAACATTCTCTGTTTTGTCACTTATCTTCGCAATAACAATTAAAGTAGCATGATATCCTGGTCCATATGCTTCAGATAACAAATCGTATGCTCTTCTTTCCGTTGTTTCCTTTGATTTTGTTTCATTATCAGGTAATCCTAATTCCATATGAAAGAATGGAATAGTAACGAAAAGAAGAAAAGCAATACTTAGGATAGAGATGATCATTGGATAGATAGAAAGCAGCTTTCCCCACTTACTTGTTAAGGAACTTTCTTTATTCTCTTTCGAAAATTTCCCTAGTAATTTATTTTTCTTTGCAGGATGCAGTTTATCACCATATATTGCTAATAACGCTGGAACCAAAACCGTTGCAATTATTATTGCGATTAACACACAAACTGCGGCTGCTATTCCCATTGCAGTTAAAAAAGGAATCTTCGCTACTGCTAATCCCAATAAACCAATAATAACAGTCAGTCCTGCAAACACAACTGCACTACCAGCCGTAGCTGTTGCAATTGCAATTGACTTCTTAATGGAATCACCTTTTTGCATTTGTTGCCTAAAGCGTGAAATGATAAATAACGCATAATCAATACCAACAGCAAGTCCGAGCATAGCAGCTAATGATAAGGAAAAGGAGGTAATCTCAAAAAACTTCGTCCCAATCATAATCATCATTAACCCAATACCTAATCCAATAGCTGCCGTAATAATTGGTAGACCAGCTACCAAGAATGAGACAAATGTTATGGCCAGCACTAGAAATGCAATCGCAACCCCAATAACTTCAGTGATTCCGCCAATTTCCATTTCAGAAAAAGCAACATTACCAGCAATTTCTGTTTCGATTCCTTCTCCACGTGTCTGCTCTATTTTTGCTAAGATACTCTCTTTAGATTCCTCTGTTACTTCATCAGCAGGAACATTAAACGTTACTGTAGCGTAACCAATTTCTTTTGTTTCATTAAGGTTTCCAAGCTCTAATGGTGTAGCTACTTCTATTACTTCCTTGTCATTTTTAATATCATTAAGCGTTTCTTTAATTTGTGCATTTACTTCATCTGTTTCTAAAGTTTTCCCTTTTGGAGCCTTCATGACTAATTGAACTTGTCCATTTTCAGGAGATTCACCAGTCTGAAATTCCTCCTTCAATAATTCACCTGCGGCTTCTGATTTAGTACCTGGAATAGTGATTTCATCTTGAAACGCCGGCTTGACGCTTAAAGCTAAAGCCACCATGATTACAAGGATAATTAGTGAACCACTTAATACTTTTTTTCTATGGTTAAAGGCCCATTCGCCTAATCTATAAAGAAACTTTGCCATATAAATCCCCTTTCGCTTCATTAGTTACTATGTTCTTTATACTACAGAAAAAGAGAATAAAAAAAATCGTACATTCGGGCAATGTCCGAATGTACGATTGGGCATGTTTTAGGATTTACAGGTGAATATAACCTTTTTCAATAGATATTGCTACAGCTTCTGTCCTAGTATTTACTCCTAATTTATTATAAATATTGGTTAAATGTGCCTTCACTGTTCTTTCTGCAATTCCCATATCAAAGGCAACATCTTTTGTTCGAAATCCTTTTGCTATTGCTTGTAAAATAAAAGATTCTTTATCTGTAAGGATAGATTGGCTAGATTTCTGATTATTCTTTTGACTATCCTTAAAATTCAAAATTGTATTCAATATATCAGGCTGCAAAAGGGTTTCCCCTTTTACTGCAGCTTCAATAGTCCTGAAGAGGTTTTCTCTAGTTGTGTCTTTGAGTAAATAACCTTTTGCACCTGAATTAATTCCTTCTAGAATTAAATTATCTTCATTATATGTAGTTAAAATGATTACAGGAATGGAAATATTTCTTTCGTTTAATTTTTTTATCGTTTCTAATCCACTCAGGATAGGCATATTTAAATCCATTAAGATTACGTCAGGTGATAGTTCTTCTATTAAATGGAGTGCTATTTCTCCATTTTCTGCTTCTCCTAGCACCCGAAACATATCATTTGTTTCTATCATTAATTTTAATCCTTCTCTTACCACTAAATGATCATCAACAATTAGTATATTATACAGGACGTTTCCTCTCCCTTTCTATTTAAATAGGGACTTCTACCAAAATAGTCGTCCCTTTTCCTTTAATACTGTTGAAATCCACTTTCCCACCCAATAATCTAACTCTTTCCGTTATACCTAGCAATCCATATTTCCCAGTATGTTTGCCAACCATATTTGCCGCAAAACCCACTCCGTTATCTTCTACTTTAATAACCATTTGTTTTTCCACTTTGTTAATATGTATTTTCACTTGTGTGGCTTTGGAATGCTTTATAACATTTGTTAAACATTCACTTACTATATGGACACTATGTTCCAGTATAAATGTTGATAATGGAGGAAAGTGATCTATTGTGTAAGTAATCTCGGCAGAAGTTGCTTCCTTATACTTTTGAATTTTCCCCATTATGATACTATTAAAATTCCCTTGATTAGTATTGGAATTATCTCGTAAATTATCAATAACAATTCTTGCTTCCTTTAATGTTTCTCGTGCTTGCTGCATAGATTTTAGAACAATTTCCTGCGACTTTTCCTTATTTCCTTTGTCTATATATACTTGGATTGCTTCTAATTGCATAATAAAGCCTGCAATTCCTTGAGCAAGTGTATCGTGTAAATCTCTAGCCATTCGTTGTCTTTCATTAGCAAGTGTTAGTTTTTCCACTTCCTTATGGGCCGCTTCTAGCTCTTTTAAATAGTATTCCATCCTCATTCTAGCATTGACCTGCCTATTATAAATGACCGTATAAAAAACTACAATGGTCAAAATGATGAATAAAATAGTGATAAATATCGGTAAATCTTCTGATCCATAGCTTAAAACAATCTCTATACAGAATAGACCATAAAAAATGATAAAAAATATAAAAATCTTAAGTTTGCTTTCAAAAACTGTTATACTCTGTGCAATAATTGTTGGTAGTAAACCAATTAAAATAGCTGGGGATCCTGCTGGTATCCAAAATGCGGATAAAAAGATTAAAAATCCTTGGCTCATTACATAAATCCAGGGGTAAATTCGACTCCATGTTTTTGAGTACCAATAAGAAATACAATGCCCTATCATAGCACAAGTAAAAATAATACTATTTATTATGGACAAATGTTCAAGCGATTGAAGTAATAGTGCTGCGACATAAACAAGACTAATCCATAATAATATTGGGATTTTAGTTGAATCTTGTAAATTAATCGTGATATTTTCATATGACTTTTGAAATTTACTCATTTTTAATTCACCTTATCTTTAATATAGACCAAATTATACCTTTAAATTAAAAAATCAACAAATTAAAATCGTACATTGCTATTAAAGATTTGTTTGAAGGCAGACAAAAACAAAACAAAGCATCTTTAGTAAAAAAATGATTACGAAAGATACTTTGTTTATTATTGGTTGTCTTCTATCTAATTCCCAAAATTACTCCGTTACTTTTATTTTCTTTAATTGGTCATTTAATTCATTTAATTCATTTAATTCATTTTCAGATAAGGGTGTAGGTAAACCTTGATTCACAATTCGTATCGAATAATCTTTCGCACTTTCTTGAGCTTCGCTTTCTAGTAGGATAGGAATATAGGTTTGCAACAATTCTCGGCATTGTTGATTTTCTAATAATGATTTAATTCTCACTTCAATAGAGTATTCATTCGTATCCATCACATCAGGTGTGTGACTATCCTTTTCTGCTGGAAAATCACCAAATATATTTTTTAACCAAGATACACTTAAGCCAAACCATTTCGAAAAATCATTATTAACCAATTTTTTCAATCCTGAAGATGTTTGCCCTTTGGCAAGCGAAAGTCCATGAACTCCCTTTTGAAAAATATGTGATTCAAAGGCAATTTTCTGTTCATTTAATGCTTGCATAAAGCTGATCGTATTTTCAACTGGAACTAATTCATCTTCAAAAGTGGCAAATAAAAATGCTGGTGGTGTTTGCTCATCCACTTCTTTTTCTAAAGATGGCACAGAAAATGCTAAGCCTCTGTTCCACTTTTCTAAAATACACGGATATCCTAATAACATAGCACTCGGTCTAAGCTCTCCCATTGTTCCTAATGATGCAGCCAAATGTCCACCTGCTGAAAACCCAATAACAGCAACTTTATTCGTTTCAATATTCCACTCATCGGCATTTTCATGTATAATTGAAAGAGCCTTTTCTGCATCGCTAAACGCATTAGTAAAGTTTGATTCTTTCCCTACAGAATAGCGAAGGATAAATGCGTTATAGCCCTCGGCCAACTATGCCATGGCAATCGGCTCTGCCTCACGATCAGAAATACCATAATGACCTCCGCCTGGGAAAATTAAAATAGCTGGCCTTTCACTTATATTTGCAAACTCCTCTGAATTATCTAATAAATAAGCTGTTAATAAACTACCAGAATTAACGTTAACTTGTTTGATTAGCAATTCTTCTCCTCCTTTCCTTAAAATCAATTCCATTTATACCCTATTTTAAAGTAGCCACTAGATGCTTCTATTCCCAATACTAATTATACTCCCAAATATTCTTAAGCGCTTACTTTTTATTTCTACGTGCTTCTAATTCTTTAATAATCTGAGGGTATTTTCCATCCAAATCATATTTACGCAAAAATAGATAGGTTAGAATAAACAGAATTAATGGAAGATAAACGGTTACAACCAAAATACTGAAAATTGCTGAGTCCGGCTGTGTTTCGAGCGTTCCATCATAATTACCAAATGCTAGTATCCAACCAATTAAAGCGCCTGCTAAACCGCTTCCAACTCTTACACCAAAGCTATTTGCACTATTTACCATACCGACTAATCTTTTGCCAAACTTCCATTCCCCATATTCAACCGTATTATTAACTAAAACTCCACCTACTGCCATCATTGGAATCGTTGCAAATGTAGCAATTCCTCCTAGAATTAATGCAGCTGAAAAACTATAAGGCATAAAACAACGAATTAAAGTAGCAAAAATACCTAAGGCAATTCCAATTCTTGCTGTTTTGGCAAGACCGAATTTTTTTATCATTGGTCCCACTGCAGCAAATCCAATAATCACTGGAATTAATCCTACAGCCCCCATAATTCCTACCAAGTTTTCATTGCCCAGAATATACTTTGTATAATAGACTCCAGTTGATCCTGATAAAATATAGGTCATATTAATAAATAATTGCGCAAACAACATCATTACCCAATATTTGTTTTTGAATAAAAGTTTTATGCTTTCAAGAAAGGGAACATTATCTTCCACTTCTCCCGTAGATACTTGCACTTTTTCTTCTTTTGAAGTAGCAAATGTAATTAACAACGAAATACATGATAGAATTCCTATTACAACCGCGACCTTTATCCATGCAGATTGGTCCCCACCAAGCATATTAGTAATCGGGATTAAGCCAATTGCTATAATCATCCCCATTATATATCCATAAATAGAACGGGTAATTCCTATCTTCCCACGTTCCTCTGAACTTTTTGTTCGCATTGCCATTTACCATATGGAATAGCTACAGCAGCGTAAACGATAGCGGTTGCAATAATGAGAGTAATGAGCGCATAAATTGTCTTTGTTGTCGAGGATGCCTCTGCCGGTACTGTAAATAGCAATATAATTGAAACTAGTGCAGGTATTGCCATCCATAACATCCAAGGACGTGCTTTTCCATATTTCGATTTGGTTGCATCAACGATTTTTCCCATCAGTAGATCTGCTACTGCATCCAAAATTCTTGTTACCAGCATCAAGGTACCTACTGTTGCAGCAGCTATACCGACCTTATCTGTATAAAAATAGGTTAATATTCCAACAAGACCATTAATGCTGTTTAATGCAACCGTTGCAGCTCCATCCCCAAGATAATGGTGTATTCTCATTGTTTTCTTGATACCTTGTGAATCAAAACCAAGATCGTCTTTCTTTTTTCCGTTAGTTACTGGGGTATTCTGTAATATTTCCTGTTCTGTTTTCATATTTGTATTATCCTCCTTTTCCTCTAATTGTTACCGCTTACTTCATTCATTTTATTGTATTTTTCTTTTTTATTATGGTATTTTATTTCTTTTTTTTGTAATTCAATCCCTAAAATATTTCAACATGACGACAATAATTTCTCTACTTTAAATATGCTTAATGCACTTATTGTAATTTCTTATTTAAATAAGAAACTGGGGTACACATATTCCAGCAATTGATAAACCCGAACAATCACATATAAAAAATTGCTCGGGTTTTTATTAGCTAAAAGACTATTTGTTGTTGCCTCAGACCTTGGATACAATTCATTTTTCGTGGAGAGAGTGGAAAGACTCCTCATCACGATAGAGCATCAGCTTTCTCGCTAGCTTTACATTGGACTGTATTAAAAACATAAAACATCGAATTTGTTGACTTTTTAAATTTTCAGGTGTGGTTTCAGTCTCTTTATCTTTTATTTATTATTGAACCTTAGAAGTATCTGCTTTATTTAACTCATCAATCACATATTTAAATAAAGTAAACGATTCCTTTGGAGAAGTGGCTAGAATTTCACTTATCGTTAATTGATATGCGTATTGTATCATTGGATGATTCAATAGTTCAGGTGAATAATTATTGAGTATTTCAACAGCTAAAGGCTCATCTATCATTTCCTTTAAAGTTGAATCCATCGTAAAACGCTCTCTATCTAAATTTATTTCTGTTGCATATTCATAAGAATAGGAGCCAGAACCTACTTCGATTGGTTGTTCTTTTTCTGGTAAATAAATGACTGCCGTTGTATTTGCTGGTATCTCTATATCAACTTTAATCTTATTGTCCCTACAAGACCAAGAACTTTTAATGGCACCATACATGCTCTCAAAGGATGCTTCTACAAATGTAATTCCTTTTATAAACTGTGGCTTAATGAGTATCTTCTTGTATCCAGGCTCCAGTTGATTGATACCGGCTAACTTTCGATACATCCATTCTCCTATTGATCCGTAAGCATAATGATTTAATGAATTCATTCCAGATTCATCAAAGTCACCATTTATTAATAACATTTTATTACCAATAAAATGGATTGAAGAAGAAAACAAACCATTTTCCCATAAAACAATTGACTATGATATTAATCTAGTGAAAAGCACTGCAAAGAATCCCGTAGATCCTGCAGCAATGCATCATAATCCTTTACTAGAAAAACAGTTGCTCTCCATAATTAGAGAAGGTCATATAGAGGAATTAAAAAATTTCACAAAATTAGGAGTAGAAAATACTGGTGTTCTCTCCAAATCAAGTTATATACGTTCACGGAAAAACATAGGAATTGCGGGAATTACCTTAGCCACTAGAGCTGCCATAGAAGGTGGCGTTCATCCTGAGGTTGCCTTTAATTTAAGCGATTTATTTATTCAACGATTAGAAGACATGAACTCTATCCAAGACCTTGAAAAAGTGCAATTGGAGGCTTTTTTCACCTTCACCAATAACGTATTAAAGGTTAAAAAAAGTCAAAACTCAAAAACTATTACTAAATGTAAAAATTATATCTATAATAATCGTTACGAAAAAATTAGTCATGAGGATGTAGCAAATATTGCAGAACTTAGTCCTAGTTATTTTTCTGTATTATTTAAAAAAGAAATCGGTCTTTCAGTAAGCGAGTATATTCAGAAAGTTAAAATTGATGAAGCGAAGAATATGCTTGAATTTACTAATACCCCACTATCAGAAATTTGTTCTTTATTAAATTTTTCTGATCAAAGCTATTTTACGAAGGTGTTTAAAAAACACACAAAAATGACACCAAAACAATACAAAGAAAATCATCATTTAGATAGTAAATAGAGGGAGAACAAAAAAACCCCTAAAGGAATAAAACCGGTTATTTCCGTTTCATCCCTTTAGGGTATTTTATTTTTTCACTTAGTTGTCATTGCTCCCATTTACAGCAGTAAGAATCTGATCAAGCATTTCTTCCGTAAATAGTCCATTACTCATTACTGCTGCATTGTGCATGGAGGTCCCCATAAACATCTCTTGCATGCCTGCTCCTAAGCCGTCTGTAGCATCAATTTCTGATTGCCCCATCGATTTCATGATTTCTGCCCCAACAGGATGTTCCAATAATTCAGCAAATGTGGAATGTCGGTTTAACGTTTTCTTAATGCTAACAGTTGACTCTACATAGATCTCTTCTTTCAGCAAAATTTCTCGTGAAGATTTACCAACTAATATTTCAAAAGTTCCTGTCTCCACATGCCAATCATTTATAGAAACATTGTAATATGCAAATGCTCTTTTATCTAATTCAAATTCAACAGTAGTAGACTCTCCAGATCTTAAAAATACCTTTTTAAATCCTTTTAGTTCTTTTTCTGGACGAGGAATAGTTGCATCTACATCTTTCACATATAGCTGGACAACTTCTTTCCCTTCCATGTCTCCCGTATTTGTCACTTTAACAGATACAGTAAGGAATTCATCGTCTTTCATTTGTTTCTTATTTACTTGTAAATCGCTATATTCAAAGGTTGTATAACTTAAGCCAAATCCAAACGGAAATAATGGCTCTACATCTCTTGTATCATAATGTCTATATCCTACAAAAATTCCTTCACGGTATTCTACTGTTTCTCCATTCCCTGGAAAATTTAAATAGGATGGATTGTGTACAAGCTTTTGTGGAAAAGTTTCAGCAAGTTTTCCACTTGGACTTATAACTCCAAACAATATATCTGCAATGGCTCCTCCAAGTGCTTGACCACCTAAATATCCTTCTAAAACCGCCTTCACTTTATTTAGCCATGGCATTTCAACCGGAGCACCGTTACTTAATACAACAATTACATTTTCTTGAACTGCGGCAACGGACTCAATCAATACTCGATGATTTTCAGGAATTCTTAAATGTTTACGGTCAAACCCTTCTGATTCATATCTTTCAGGTAAACCAGCAAAAATTACTGCAATCTCAGCTTCTTTTGCATGTTCAACCGCATCCTGAATTAATTTTCCATCTATCTCATCACTATCCAGTAAATATCCATCAGAATAATCAAGCTTTATAGTGCTACCAGCAATTTTTTCTATTTCATCGTAAACATTATCTACTTTTGTAGGATTAATATGTGAACTCCCGCCACCTTGAAATCTTGGACTTTTCGCGAAAGCACCAATAACTGCAATAGATGTATGTTTTTTAATCGGTAAAATGTGGTCGTCATTTTTTAAAAGTACCATACATTCTCTTGCAACTTCTCTAGCCAATAGATGATGCTCTTCTTTGCTATATGTTATATCCTTTTTACTATCTACTGCTTTAAATACAATAGACAATATTCTTTCTACCGCTTCATCCAGTTTATCTTCTGATAATTGCCCTGACTTAATCGCTTCAAGAATCTTCTTTTCACCTAGTCCTCCACTTGAAGGCATTTCAAGATCTAACCCAGCATCCAATCCATCTGCTCTTTCATTCACTGCACCCCAATCGGAAACGACAATTCCTTCAAAACCCCATTCTTCTTTTAAAATGTCCGTTAGTAGTTTTTTATTTTCTGAACAATAATCACCATTCACTTTATTATATGCTGACATTACGGACCAAGGTTTCCCTTCTTTTACTGCATCTTCAAAGCTAGCCAGATATATTTCCCTTAATGTTCGTTCATCAACAATGGCATTTATTGCCATCCTCTTATATTCTTGATTGTTAACAGCAAAATGTTTTAGCGAAGTTCCAATTCCATTATCTTGAACCCCTTTAATAAAGCTAGTTGATAGTTTACTTGATAAATAGGGATCCTCTGAAAAATATTCAAAGTTCCGACCACATAATGGTGAACGTTTAATATTAGCACCTGGACCAAGAATAATAGACACATTTTCTGATTGACATTCTTCTGCAAGTGCCTCTCCAACTTTATTGACCATTTCGTTGTCCCAAGAACAGGCTAATCCCGCTGCAGACGGAAAACATGTCGAGGCAATACTTTTATTGATTCCTAAATGATCGGAAGCTCCTTCTTGTTTTCTAAGCCCATGTGGACCATCTGTCATCATAATCGATGGAATATTAAGTCTATCAATTGCTTCTGTATTCCAAAAGTCCTTACCCGAGCACAAACTCACTTTTTCTTCTAGAGTTAATTCCTTTATCATTTTTTGCACATTTCTTGTCATTTAATTCCCCTCCATTGATAACGCTTTCTATATAAGGATATCGAAAAAATTACTATTTTTATGGTATTTTCATTTTTTTCTGTAACTATTCTTATATACTATTGAAAATTTCACCATTTCGAATCTTCAGCGATCAATCAGTTTAAAAAAAGACTACCTATACTTAATAACAATTTGTCCCCTTATACATTCTTAATTTATTTGCAGCACTTCTCCATCCTCCGATTGTACAGTACAAGAATAAGTATATTTACCGCTGGCTAAGGAATATTCTTCTCCATTTGGTAGAATAAGCTGACATGTAGTAGACACAGGCACCTCAATATTTATGGAAAATACGCCTTCTTTCAGCTCCCATTCTGACCTAGCAAGACCATATGGAGTTTTAATACTGCCTTTTGCAAATGTTATATTTCCTCCAATAACTGGAGCAATTTTAAATTCTTTATACCCTCCACTTATTGGTTCAAGACCTACCATCCGCTTATATAGCCAGTCTCCAACAGCTCCATTTGCATAATGGTTAAATGAAACCATTCCACCATTTGATTCGTCATCTGATTTATTACCAGATAAATCACTAATATTAACGGTACCATCTGGGCGCAATGCATCCCATCTCTCCCATATTGTAGTACCTCCTGCTTTCACTTCATATAACCAGGAAGGACATCCTTCTTGTAATAATAAGTCATAAGCAACATCCACATATCCATTATCAGAAAGCGCGAAAAGTAAATACGGGGTACCTGTAAACCCAGTTGTAAGATGATTCCCTGCTTCTCGAATTAGACGAACTAAATTTTCTACCATTTTATTTCTTTCTTTTCCTTCCACCATTTTAAAGTGGAGCGGCAAAACATAGGCAGTTTGAAATTCTTTTTTCAAAGTTCCATTTCCGTCTGTAAATACTTTTCGATATGCTTTAATGATGGATTCCTGTAAATCACGATAATAGTTTGCGTCATCAGTATAATTCAATATCTCAGCAATTTGTGCGGCAAGATTACATGAATTAGCAAAATAAGCAGTTGCAACCCATTTTCCTTTCTTCATCCATTGTTGAATCGTTTCATCTGGAGCACACCAATCTCCAAAATGGAAAGGAAATCGCCAAATATGACGTGAATGTGGCGTTACGGATAAAAAGGATGACCACCATTTTGCTGCCTTTAGAAATTTCTTTATCGTCGGATACTGCCGAATAAGTAATTGTTTATCTCCTCTAGCCAAGTATTCGGCCCATGGAACTAAAATGCAGCTATCACCCCAACAAGAATTAGCCATAATCGGCCAACTATCACCTGCCTGTGGAATAACCATGGGAATTCCACCACCTTGCCCTTGTTCTGCACGCATATCCATTAGCCATTTATCAAAAAAGCGACTTAGATCAAAATGATAGCAAGCGGTTGAAGCAAATACAGCAATATCCCCTGTCCAGCCTTGCCGTTCATCCCTTTGTGGACAATCGGTTGGAATGTCAATAAAATTAGAACGTCCTCCCCAACGAATATTACTATGTAATTGATTAATTAATTCATTGGAACATTCAAAACTACCGATTTCTTCAAAATCTGAATGAAGTACGTAAGCAGTTAATTCTATATCGTCAGGGTCTATCCCGCTTACCCCCACATAACGAAAGCCCATATACGTTAATTTAGGGGAATAACTTTGCTCTCCTGTTTTACACACATACGTTGCAGATGCTTTTGCAGTACGTAATGATTTAACAAATAATTCGCCATCCACTAACACTTCAGCATGGCTGAATAGGATAGTCTGACCTTTCTTTCCCCGTATTTTTGCTGCTATAACCCCTGCAAAATTCTGTCCAAAATCATAGATAATTTCCCCGCTTGGTAATATATTATAATCTAATGGGTACATTACTTCTTTCACTCGAACTGGAAGTCCATATTGTGCCAACAATTTAGGGTTTTTCCGAGGAGCCGTTATCGTTGCTTGGTTCCAAATTACAGAATTTAAATCTACCGTTGCATCATAATGCTCTCCATCGTACCATTCTGCCATTTGATAATTCCCATCTTCTGTTACTTGCCATGACTCATCTGTACATATAATTTCGGAAGTTCCATCCATATACTCTATATGTAGCTCACAAATTAACGCCTGACGATCTGCACTAATTTTATTTTTTCGTTTGTAATTGAATGAACCTGCAGCCCAACCACCACCGACTACTGCAATCAAAGTATTATTACTTTGAAGCTGTTTTTCCACCGGATAAGTTTGATACTGGATTTGATGGTAATAAGAAGTTAGCCTTGGAGCAAAGTAATCTTCTCCTACCTTTTCTCCGTTAAGCATTAATTCATAGATTCCTAATGCAGTAGAATTTATCCAAGCTCTTCGAATCTGTTTTTTTATAGAAAAACGATAGCGAAATGTCATTGGTTTTGGTGAGACCTTTTTAGGAAAATCATAATCTCCATCTGTAATCCACTTCGCTCTCCATGGTGTATCCATTCTTCCCGTTGTAAAATAAGTGACAGCTTCTGCTTGTTCACCACTTGTTCCAATAGCCAAAATATGAACTTTATAGTCAGTAAACGGTCTCATTTCTCCATCATATAAATTATTCAATTGGTCTGTAGTTTCAATTTTCCAATTCCCCACGGTAATTGTTGCATTTTGAAGTGACTCTCCTAGAATATTTGATTCTAAAGAAAATGAAATATTTGGCTTTCTATCTGTAACACATCCATTTGTTAAACCTTCCACTTTAATAGACGCTATTTTTAGCATTATTTTCCTCCCGTCTAGCTAGAATTTCAGCCTGTTTCTTTTCTATATCCTTTTCCACATTAAGCATGGATAACATAATAAGTAATAACACACTAATCATTACTTCTAACCCTACAAATCCAAACGTAATAGCATTTTGGACAGGGGGTGATTGAACCGCAATTAATTCTCCTAATTGATTTTGATATGGTGCCACATAACCAGAATAGGAAAGCAACCCATTAAAAATCCCTGTACAAACCCCTACCATAGTGACTGCAATAATATTATATATGGACATTGCTACCCCATCACATCGGACCCCTGCCTTCCATTCTATATGATCTAGCGTGTCAGCAAACAATGCCATAAATACATATGCACTCGGTAAACCACCTATATTCTTAATAAACTGTCCCACAAGCACTAAACTCATATCGTAGGGAAATAACCAACATATTACACCTCCGATAAAAAATAAAGTCAAACCTAGCATCGTAAGATTTCTTTTCCCCATTTTTTTGCTAACGGCCATACCAAGAACATGCCAATCCCCATTGGTATACCTCCAATAGCGGATACCATCATCTGGGTATATCCATCATTATATGTTCCCAATACATAGTTACTGTAATAAACGAGGCTTAAATTTTTTACGGAAGCACCAATGGTAAAGAGAAAGAAATAACCAAAAATAACAAGCATATATTTATCCGTAAAGATTATTTTTAATTGCTTCTTAAAAGAAACTTGTTCTATGGTAGAATTTAATCCTTCTTCTGTAACTCGTTCTTTTGTAAAATAATATTCTAATAGAGTAAATGGCAATACTAATATAGAAAGAGCTCCAATAACTATTATCCACAGCTCTTTATTAACTCCAATCACCGGCATAATAACCATTGGAAATACTAAAGCAACTATTATTCCACTCATCATAATTGTAGTGATCTGATTAAATACCGACAATTGCCCTCTTTGTGTCGTATTTCTAGTTGAAAGGGGTACCATTAAATTATGACTCATATTATAGATGGTATAAGAGAAAGCATAAAATAAGTTGTACGATAGCATAATCCAAGCAATTTTCAAATGAATATTTGACTCTGGAACGGTTAACAAAAGGATTCCAGAGAGAGAGACCAATGGCGCTGACAATAATAGCCAAGGTCTCGCCTTTCCTTGTCTAGTCTTCGTTCTATCTATCACATATCCCATAACCATATTAACAATTACGTCTAATAACTTTGATACGATTGGAAATATTACTAAAAATGTTCCATTCCAGACAGTAGTTAATCCTAATACATCTGTATAGTATACATTTAAATAAGTGGCAAGAATTGCATTTAATAACAAAGCACCTGCCGGACCAATTAAATAGCCCAAGAAACGTTCTTTTTTTGAAGTATCTAACTCATTCACTTTCGAATTGAATAGGTCAAATTTAAAAATTCCACTTAAATACCTCATGACATTTTCTCCTTAAATAGGGAATAGTATAGTTTATTGAAAATTTACTATTCCCTTCGTATCCTTCTTTATTCCATCTCATAAGTTACTTATCTGCTATTCTTTTTAAATATCTAGTTCTGACACTCTTTTCTTATATTCTCTCCTTTCTGTCGGAGCGTGTAATGGATTCCAAACTTGAGCAAAAAACGGATCTACTTTTGCTCTTTCTCCATAATTCCAGCTCTTACGCTCACATTCTGGGCACCAATGCCCACCTTCTAGCACTAAGCGTGGACTAGCATCAAAAGTATGTGAAAATGCGCATTTAAAGGTTAATTTTGATTTCCAATCACCAGTTTCCATTGTTTCAGATAAGCACTCACCACCACGAAATTTAGCTGCTCCTTTCACGTCCTTTAAATCCAATTGACTCTCTGGTTTATCCTCGTCATATCCATGATCGATAGGTATCACCTTGTCCCAATCTTGAAAATGTTGAAAATCACTGTGCTTTTCTGGTAGTTCTTTCCACGCTTCTCTGCTTCCCCAATATGCATCAATATGGTCTTCCACATTCTCCTCTATAAAGCGAACTGTACCATGTTCCGTTCTTGCTGGTTTTATAAACATCTTTTTCATCATTTTCCCCATTAGTTTCTCACCAAATGGCAATTTACAGATGATTTTTGAAGCTGTTGCTTGCATGCCAAGATTTTCTAAATAGGCACGGTAAAAGTAGTCCATTCCATCTCTACGGAAGTGAAGATAGTTTTCCAATTTATCCGAATCTAAATAATATTGACCATGAAAATTTCTTGTTGCATACCATTTTGGATTAATGACATTATCTAAATTTTTAAAGCCAATGGCTCCATATAATACTTGATACATTTCATATGTGCTAACTCGACAGCTTTCCCCGCCACCGATATTATAGATATGCCCCCAAAATTCAGCTGGTAATTTTCCCGTAAATTCATAATTACATAAATTACTCATTAACCTTCCTGAGTCTCGATCAGAAACATATTCTAAAACATTATCTAAGCAGTTATGGAACATAATAGCATCCATAATCTTACTCATTGCAGGACCCATAATGCCAGTTTGGCGTAAACTTACCCAGTATCTTAATCCAGACTCAATCACCAAGCGCTCTGCAGCTACTTTAGACACAGCATAATAATCAAACATACTTGTTTTAATCGGATCACCAACACGCCCCCAATGAATCGGCGGCATTCTGTCTCCTGTTTCAGCAATAGTACCTATAAATACTAATTTAGTCACAGCTTGTTGGCCATGAGCATAAATTGCATTTACTATATTTTTTACAGAACCATAATTAATTTCCATTGCTTTTTTAGGGTAATAATCTGCAGCTGGTGATACAAAGGCTGCGATATGGAGAATAATATCCACATCCTTCACACACTCATTCACTAAATCCTCATTTAGAAGATCTCCATACTTGATTGTTACCTCGCTATATTCCTGATATGATTTCAAAATAGTACGACTTTCTTCTGTATCTAGAGCAAGGATAACAATTTCATATAAATCAATATCTTTTATCATTCGCTTTAAACTCTCTTGTCCCATGCCACCTGTTGCACCAGTAATAAAAACTCTTTTTTTAGTCATGTTCATTTTCCTTTCTATTTGATAGTCTACATCTCAAAAATGCAATACTTGTCGTTTATTTATTATCTTTAGGCAGTGCAGGCAATTTATCTTTCTTAAACATGTGCATTAGACCTCTGAATAGGTTACCGTTAATTATTTCAATTAACCCTTCTGCAACCCGATAATTAAACCGCCCTGAGCTTGAAACAGTTATAGAGCGAATACTGTTATTAGGCAACATTTTCATTAAGAACATGCCATTTTTCCGTTCCATATCTCTTTCTGGGCCTTCTTCCATCCTTTTTGAGCGATTAAACTGCTTTTTTCCAACCCCTACAACGGATTTATAAAAGATTCGCCCAATAAATGAATTTTGCAACTCATCCAATCGTGAATCCAGCGAATACTTTTGGCTACCATTATTCAATGATGGAATTTGCCTACCTAAAAGCTGTTCAAATTCTTCTATTTTAACGTCTCTTAATATTTCCGCATTATAGTAGCAAGGAAGTATTTCACTAGAATAAGGACTTGAAATAGGCTCAACACCTTCAATGATATATGCGCTTTGCAATCGAATATCTTCGGAAGAAGCTGCCACTAACACCGAATATTCACCATTTTCTAAAACCCACTTTTTTTCCTTGATATGGTAATAAGCAAGATCTTGTTTAGTAAAACTCATTTCTATACGTTTGGTCTCACCTGGTTTCAAATAGACTTTTGCAAATGCACGAAGCTCCTTATCCGGTTTAAATACATCAGAAGTTGGATTTGCTACATATAATTGGACTATTTCTGCCCCTTCATGTACTCCTATATTAGCGATAGTACAGCTGACATATATTGTGTTGTCTTTTTCATAATGTGCAATATCTGAATAGTGAAACTGTGTATAACTTAGTCCATAACCGAAAGGATACTTGACACCTTTTCCTTTAAGTTTGTCAAAATAGCGATAACCAACATATATAGATTCTTTATATAGCTCTACTTTATTACTAATAAATTCATCGCCAAATGGAACATCCTTATATGTCTCCATCCACGTTTCTGCTAATTTTCCTGAAGGTGAGACTTCTCCAAAAAGTAACTTCGCAGTTGCTTCTCCTCCTGCTTGACCAGGAAGATACATATTTAATATCGCATCCATGTCTTTTTCAAATGGCATTTCTACTGGTGAACCACCAAACATAACAAATATGATTTTCTTCTTCATTTTTCTTAATTTTGTTAAGAGTGAAAGTTGATTACTAGGAAGGGCTAAAGTATCTCGATCGTATCCTTCGCTTTCTGTATAATCTGTTTGTCCTCCAAAGAAAAGAATCGTATCATAATTCTTTGCCATGTTGATTGCTTCATTCTCATAAGCTTCTTCAGGATCTATTTCTGATTCCCGATATCCAAGGACAAACTCATAATTAATCTGCCTTGCATCAAACGCAGTCTTTGAGCTAATTAACTTGGTTGGATTGACTAAAGAGCTACCTGCACCTTGAAATCGCATTTTATCGAATAATTCTCCGATGATAAGATACTTCTGATTTTTGGCCAATGGTAGACTACCTTCGTTTTTCAATAGTACAGCTCCATCTGTTGCAATTTCGCATGAGAGATCGTGATGTTCTTCTTTATTGAATTCCGCACCTTTATTTATTGGAGAAGTTCGTTGGATAAGCAGTAGTATATTAGACACAGCTTTATCTAAATCTTTCATCGATAGCTCTCCACTATTGGCTGCGTCAATAATTTGTTTTCTAAAAAAGTGCAATCACCAGGCATTTCTAAATCCATTCCAGCTTTTATGCCCTCTACACGATTAGATACTGCACCCCAATCACTTACAACTGCTCCATTAAATCCCCATTCTTCCCTCAATATTTCTGTCAGCAATTCTTTATTCTCAGCACAATAAGTACCATTTACCTTGTTATATGCACACATAACAGTGGCTGGTTGACTTCGCTTCACCACCATTTCAAACGCTTTCAAATATATTTCTCTTAAAGCCCGCTCGTCAACAACAGAATCACCCATAAATCGATAGTTTTCATTATTGTTTACTGCAAAATGTTTAACCGAAACACCGACACCTTCTTCTTGTACTCCATTTACAAATGCAGTACCAAATTCACCTGAAATGAGAGGATCTTCTGAATAATATTCAAAATTCCTGCCACATCGTGGATTTCTTTTTATATTAATAGATGGACCAAGTAATAGGTTAACACCAAAATGCTGACTTTCTTTTGCTATCGCTCTACCCATTTCCTGGGCATTATTTATATTCCAACTTGATGCTACTGTTGCTCCAGTTGGAAAAGAAGTAGTTTCTTCACTTTGATTTAGTCCTAAATGATCTGCTTTTTCCCCTTGTTTCCTTAAACCACAAGGTCCATCTGTCATATATATAGAAGGAATAGATAGCCTTGGAATATCATTTGTTTTCCAAAATTCCGTTCCGGCTAATATTGCTGCTTTTTCCTCAACTGTCATTTTAAGAAGTAAATCATTCATTGTCTTCACAAAATTCTAATCTCCCTTCTCTATTTACAGCTATTTTATCCAAATTCATCAGATTTTTATTTTATATTTGTTAGCTAAATTATAAATATGTTCGAAATTCATCTTGTATTTTTTCAACTATGATGCTATTTTGATTAATAGAAAGCACTTTTCCTTGTTGTTACAAACAAAATCGTTTTTAAGGTGAGAATTAGAATGAAAAACATAACGACGATGTTAAAACTGCTCTATCAATCTACATTAATCCCTTCGTATATCTATAAATCTGGTGAAAGGATACACTCATTTCCTGAACAAGAAAGCTATATGCTGCCACCAGTTGAATATACAAAAAAAATGGTGAAATCAAAGAAAGAAATTACTTACTTGTCCACTTCCTTTTTTGCCTATTATGGTGTTATAAAAATAAAGGATAGAACAGATAATTTGATTATTGTTGGACCAGTTAGCCAAATCCATTATTCCAAAGATACCTTACGAACGATGAAAAAGGAATTTGTCATTTCTGAACAAAATTCCATACAATTTGATGATTTTTTCAAGGCTATTCCACCAATGCAGTTGCAACAATTTCTTAACCATTTAGTTACCATTCACTTTTTAATTAATGAAGAAGAAATCAAATATACAGATTTAATAGAGCTTGAATCAGAAAATATTTCAATCAAAACGAAACAAACAGAAAATGTGTATGAAAAGAAAGAAATTAGTTATTTCAACAATTCATATGATGTAGAAACTAGAATGTTAAAATATGTGGAGTTAGGAAATAGGGAAGGGCTCAATCAGTTTATTGAACGGCCATTTATTACACATGAAGGTGTCATGGCAAGAGATAATTTACGCCAGGCAAAGAACACATCGATTGTAACAATTACATTAATCACTCGAGCTGCTATAAGAGGCGGATTAGACACAGAGGTCGCTTTTCAAATGTCCGATCTTTATATTCAACAAGTCGAGCAGCTGACAACTCTTGAGTCCATTCAAAACTTAAGCCAAGAAGTCTTATTCCATTTTACAAAAAAAGTAGCAGAAGCAAAATTCAGCCTTACTGACAATCCTGATCTAAAAAAAATAACCCAATATATTATGAAAAATACAAATCAAATGATTACAGTGAACAATATTGCTAACCATTTTGGATATAGTAGAACCCATCTATCTTCAAAGTTCAAAAAGGAAATGGGCATAAACTTAAGTAGCTTTATCACAGTCTGCAAACTAGAAGAAGCAAAAAATTTATTACTATATACCAACAAATCAATTAGTGATATTAGTAACTATCTATGTTTTTCCAGTCAAAGCCATTTCCAAACAGTCTTTAAAAAAAATTATGGGATTACTCCTGCTTCGTTTAGGAAAAAAAATGGCCCTATTTAAAAGGGCCACCATAAAATATATTATCAACAATTCTCTTATTTAGTTTCCTCTCTAATCTTTTCAATCTCATCTGCAACAAATTGAACTTGTGTTCCTACAATTACTTGGATGCTTGTTTTGCCAATAACATTAATTCCAGGTACGCCTGTTGCTTTAATTTTTTGTTGGTCTACCACATCCATATCCTTTACTTCAATTCGTAAACGTGTAACACAGTTATCGACAGATGTAACATTATCGTCTCCCCCAAGACCTGCATAAATTTCAGAGGCCATTACTGCAAATTTATTATCCGTTGTAACCGCAACTTGATCTAATGATTCATCAACGATTTCATCATCTTCTCTTCCAGGTGTTTTAAAATTAAATTTAGTAATAAGGAAACGGAATAAAGTATAGTATATGACAGCAAATACTAACCCTTGAACTATTAGCATATATGGATTATTTGCTAATGGTAAACGAGAACTTAATACAAAATCAATTAATCCACCACTAAATCCGAAGCCTGCCGTCCAATGAAAACTTGCTGCAAGGAAAAGGGAAATACCGGTTAATAATGCATGCACAACATAAAGGGCTGGCGCTGCAAACATAAAGGCAAATTCAATTGGTTCCGTAACCCCTGTTATAAATGCTGCAATCCCTGCTGCAAGCATTAAGGAAGCCACTTGTTTTTTACGTTTTGTTTTTGCTGTATGATACATCGCTAGTGCTGCTGCTGGAAGACCAAACATCATCACAGGGAAGAAGCCTGCTTGATACATTCCAGTTACTCCTTTTACCCCATTATTAGACCAGAAATTATTGATATCGTTTATCCCTGCAATATCAAACCAGAATACAGCATTTAGAGCATGGTGCAAACCGGTTGGAATCAACAAACGGTTAAAGAAACCATATATTCCCGCACCAACTGCTCCTAGTTTACTGATTCCTTCGCCAAAGCTAACAAGTCCTGAGAAAATAGCCGGCCAAACAAACAATAAGATAACAGAAATTAAGAGCATGGAAACAGCACTGAGAATTGGTACGAGCCTTTTCCCACTAAAGAAAGCAAATGCCGTTGGAAGCTGAGTCTTACTAAAACGATTGTATAGTGCTGCTGCAACAGCACCTGCTAAAATACCAATAAATGCATTCTCAATCTTAGAGAACGCCAAACTTACATCTTCTACGTTAATTCCTTGCAACATGGCAACAGAAGCAGGAGATAATAATGTTTTAACAACTAAATATGATACCAATCCACTAATCGCTGAAGCGCCGTCTTTATCTTTTGACAAGCCTAATGCGACCCCTACTGCAAATAAGATTGCTATATTGTCTAATATCGAAGACCCTGCTTTAATAAAAAACGAAGCAATTGGACTTCCTTCTCCCCATCCACTTGGATCAATTGCATAGCCAATCCCCATCAGTAATGCTGCAGCTGGTAAAACAGCTACCGGTAGCATCAATGCACGCCCTAGCTTTTGTAAGTACGATTTCATTTAACTTCCCCCTATAAGTATAAATAAGTTAAAAAAAATGCCATCCTCAACCTGCTAACATAAATAAGAAACCATATATTCATCTCTTCTTTTTTGGGCATCCCTCCTTTTAAGATTCTTAAGAATGTTACTCATTTTTTTTGAAAATACAGTTGAACCGCACGCTTTATATGACCATCTGCCCTACGAAGTGATTGAATCGCGTCCTCCATTGTCCCACCGGTTAGGACGCGAAAAATAGATACTTTCAAATCATCATTATTTTCTTTAAGTACATTTATAGCTTCTGCCTCACTAATACTTGTAGCATTTATCAACGTCTGTACAGCTCGTTGTACAAGCTTTTTATTAATTAGCTTCATATCTACCATTTCATTACTATACACCTTCCCAAGTTTCACCATAGACGCAGTAGATAGCATATTTAACACCATTTTTTGAGCAGTACCTGCTTTTAGCCGCGTAGATCCTCTAATAACTTCTGGTCCTGTTATTGCTTCAATTCCATAATCACAAATAGTGGAAAGCTGCGTATTTTCATTATTACTTATCCCTATTGTCAATCCATTTCTTTCTTTTCCATAATGAATAGCTGAAAGAACGAACGGGGTGGACCCACTAGCTGTAACACCAATTATCACATCATTCGCTGAAAAGTCAGTGTTCTCCAATGTGGCTTGTATTAGCTGTTCATCATCTTCCGTCTCCTCTAAAGAAGTCCACATAGCATCATATCCCCCTGCAAGGATTCCATTCCATCTATCCTGTTCAATGGAAAAAGTAGGACCAAGCTCAACCGCATCCACGATTCCTAGTCTCCCACTAGTACCCGCTCCAACTACAAACACTCTCCCCCCCTGTTTCCATCGATTGACAATGCCATCAACGGCTAAGGAAATGGTTGGTAATGCCGCTTTTACCGCATTTGCGATTCCTGCATCTTCTTGGTTCATAAACTGGACTATTTCTAATGAATTCCATTCATCTAACTTCTTGCTTTTTTCATTACCATTTTCTGTTGTTCTCTGTTTTTTCATGATTGGGACCTCTTCATATCAATAACAAATTTATAACGATCTCCTCGATAAATAGATTTAACATATTCAAAAGGAGTTCCATTTTCTAAAAAACTAAATCGCTCCATCAGTAACACGGGGGCACCATCTTTAATCCCAAGAGATGTGCTTTCATTTTTCTGTGACAAGGTCGATTCAATAGTTTGTGTAGCATGACTAATCTTTAGATGTAAGTTTTGCTCTACATACTCGTAGATAGAACCATGTAATGTCTCCTCCTGAAGCTCTTTGACCAATGCAGTCGGGAGATAAGAGGTTTCAAGAGCCATTGGAATTTCATCCGCAATGCGCAAACGACTAACCTCATAAACCAGTTCTCCTTCTTCTATCTTTAATTTAGCGGCAATTCCTCTTGGACACGGAATTGTCTTAAAATCCAAAATTTTTGTTTTTGGAGTTAACCCTCTTGATCGCATATCTTCTGAGAAACCAGTAAGTCCAGAAAGTTCTTGCTCTACTTTTGGTGCAGCCACAAAGGTTCCTTTGCCCCGCTGGCGAACCAGTACTCCTTCTGCTACTAAGTTATTAATTGCTTGGCGTACCGTCATCCTACTAATACCATATTTTTCGGAGAATTCCCGTTCTGAACTAATTGGATCGCCAGGTTTTAGTTCTTTAATGATTTCTTTTATCTCCATCTCCAATTGATAATAAATAGGAATATGTGAATCTTTAATGATCAACTATACACACTCCCTTTATTTTCTTTTAAAATGGATAAAGCTTCTTGATCAGCTATAATCGTAACATTAGGATGCTTTTTCAAAATGGATGCAGGTAGATCCTCGTTTATATCTGAATGAAATAGCTGATTTAATACAGGCGCTTTTTTCACCCCAGAAACTAGCAATACAATTTTTCGACTTTTCATTATCGTAGCTATCCCCATAGAAATAGCGTGTGTTGGTACCTCATCCATCGTAGCAAAATATCGTGCATTTGCTTCTCTCGTAGAATCAGTTAATTTCACAATTCCTGTTGTAGAATGGAAAGAAGTACCTGGTTCATTAAAACCGATATGGCCATTTTCACCTATTCCTAATATTTGCAAATCCATTCCACCTAATGAATCAATGAGTTTTTCATAATTTCTTCCTGCCTCTTCATCATCTATGTTTTTAGCTGAGGGCAAATAAGTGTGGTTTTCTGGGATATCAATATGGTTAAATAACTGTTCTTTCATATAGTAACTATAACTTTGTGGATTATCTTTTTCTAAACCAACATATTCATCTAAGTTGACCGTAATAACCTTTTCATAGGAAGTTTGATTTTTA
>Ga0268252_1000432_pt1 | contig 27250 bp, 30 predicted proteins | sample AgamicMgSfrz_FD_200244 | JGI IMG/M metagenome (GOLD analysis project Ga0268252, IMG submission 200244) | Agave microbial communities from Guanajuato, Mexico - Mg.Sf.rz (v2) (version 3) | ecosystem: Host-associated > Plants > Phyllosphere > Phylloplane/Leaf | place: Guanajuato, Mexico | collected... | reverse complement strand
CTTGGGTCAATCAGTTCGCTTGCCACATAAGGCGTGTATAAGGTGCCGCCATTGATGGCTGCCGATAATGCTGCTACCTGCTGGATAGGCGTTACTGCAACACCTTGTCCAAAGGCAGTTGTCGCAAGCTCAACAGGCCCGACCCTATCTAAGTTAAAGAGTATACCCTTGGATTCTCCCTGAAGGTCAATACCAGTTTTCTCGCCAAATCCGAAACTGCGAATATATTTAAACAAAGTATCCTTCCCCAGCTCTTCCCCTAAAGATACAAATCCAGGGTTACAGGAGTTTTGTACAACTTCCAAAAATGTTTGTGCACCATGGCCGCCACGCTTCCAGCATTTCAGCTTCGTTCCATCCACGTCAGCATAACCTGGGTCTGTAAACGTGTCTTTTTTCAAGTCCACCTTGCCTTCCTCTAAGGCTGCAGCAAGTGTAATGATCTTGAATGTTGACCCTGGCTCATACGCACTCCATATCGGCAGGTTTCTGTTGAAAACCTCTGAGGAAACATTTCGAAAATCTGCCGGGTCAAAGCCAGGTCTGCTTGACATACCCATAATTTCGCCTGTTTTTGGATTCATCGCAATGGCAATAATGCTGTCTGGATTATAGGTCTGTTCGGCAATATCCAGTTCCCGTTCAATAATTGTCTGTACTCTCGTGTCAATTGTCAGCTTTAAATCATTTCCATTTACAGGAGCTTCGTAATCATCTGCCATATCATTCATCCTTTGCCCTTTGGCATCAGAATAATATTGCACAGATCCCTTTGATCCTTTCAACTCATCATCATATTCCAGTTCAAGACCTATTAAGCCTTGATTATCAATCCCAGCAAATCCTAAAACATGTGACAGGTAGTTTCCGTAAGGATAAGACCTCTTAGAATCCTCTCCTATATACACACCGTCAATATCCAGCGCTCTTACCTTTTTTGCTTTTTCATGGGATATCTTTCTGCCCTCTGGCAATCTGACGCTCATTTCCTTTTGAATCAGCTCTTTATATATCGTCTCCTTGTCCGCTTCTAGGACAGCCGCAAGCTTTTCTGCAGCAGAAGCTGGGTCCTTTAATTGCCGCGGAACAACATAAACAGTAGGAGCACTGATATTAGTCGCTAATGCAATACCGTTTCTATCGACGATTTCCCCTCTTTCCGGCTCAAAGGAAATCTGTCTGCTCCATAGGCTTTTCGCTTTACTCGTCAACTCATCTCCAAGAAAAAATTGTACATAACCCAGCCTCAAGTCAATGATAAGAAAAATAGCAATACCTGCTATTAAAGCAATCGTCAACCGCTTGCGAACGGTTACGTTTGAAACCCGCATCAATATAGAACCTCCTTTTTACTATGGCTCGTTCCAATATATGCTTGTACTACTACATTTAGAATCAAACGAAACAGAAGTTGCCTGTCATTTACCGTACCTTTACATAAAAAAACAGGCCCTCTTTTAGGGCCTGTTTAGTGTCTTTATTCTGGTTTTGCCAATTGGATTGTTAAAGTATCATTTTCCTTAACTGTTTTTCCTGCTTTAATGCTTTGCTTTGTCACATAGCCATTGCCATTTGTTTTCAGCTTCAAGGACTGCAAGTCTGTCACTTTTAGAATATCACGCAATGACCAACCCAACATATCTGGCACAGTTCCTTTTCCGTCTGTCTTCACAACAATCTTTTCACCTTCGAGATAACTTTCTCCTGCCGCCGGGAGCTGGCTCATAATAGTGTTGCCATCACCAGTGATAATCAGTTCTAACCCTGATTTCTTCAATTCTTTTTGCGCAGCTGCTGTGCTCATACCTGTTAGATCTGGGACATCCACTGTTTTGAGAGAGCTGTCAGCAGTAGGCTGAATCTCCATATATTGAAGGCTGCTTTTCATAACAGATGTAAAAATTTCCGCAACAGGGTCAGAGCCTGTTTGTGTTTCTTTTAATTCAGGCTGCTGAACTGCCACATACATAACAAGTTCTGGATCATCTTTCGGGGCCATTCCTAAAAAGGAGAAAACATAATTGCTGTTTCCTGTTAAGTAGCCGCCGCCCGCTTTTGGAATAGAGGCTGTGCCTGTCTTACCAGCAACACTGTATCCATCAACATTATATTTTTTATAGCCTGTCCCATTAGGACTTGTAACAACCGTTTCTAATATGTCGCGAACTTCCTTTGCTGTGGCAGCAGATATTGGCGTTCCGACAACTTCTGTTTTAACCTGTTTTACAATTTTATCTGAATTCGGGTCGACAATCTTGTCGATTACATGAGGCTTAACCATTTTGCCGTCATTGGCAATGGCAGTCACCGCTTGTATCTGCTGGATAGGAGTCAGTGCTGTGCCTTGCCCGTAGGCTGTAGTAATCTTTTCAACAGGCCATGTAAAAGCAATTGAGCTGTTCGCTTCATGAGGCAAGTCAATCCCTGTTTTTTGGTCGAGTCCAAAATTTGTGATGTACTCTCTCAGCTTTTCAAAGCCAAGCTGTTCTTTAGCAATTTTTGCAAAGGCTACATTAGATGAACGCTGAACCCCTTCTAAGTACGTAATTGTTCCCCAGCCGCTTCCATTATGGTCATGGATTGTCTGCGAATTTTTTGTCACTTTGTAGGAGCCTGATTTATATGTTGCATTTGCATCAAATTTGCCTTCTTCAATCGCTGCTGCTAATGTAAAGATTTTCATCGTTGATCCAGGTTCATAGGATGTTTCAATCGCCTCGTTATGCCAAGTTGCATTGATTCCCTCCAAGGTTTCCGGATCAAAGCTTGGCCGTTGGCTCATTGCCAGAATCTCGCCAGTTTTCGGATTTGCCACAATCGCAATCATCTTTTTCGGATTATATTTCTCCTGCACCTTTGACATCGTATCTTCTAGGAAGGATTGGATTTTCTTATCTAAAGTTAAATAGACATTGTCACCATTCTGCGCCGGTGTAATATCTTCCTCTGTATCAGGTAAAATATATCCCCAAATATCCCGTTTATAATTTAAAGATCCGTCTGATCCTGTCAGGAGATTATTTAAGCTTTCCTCAATGCCGAGTTTTCCTGTTGCCGTATATTTCCCGGTTTCCTCATCTTCCTTTTCCTCCACATAACCGATGACATGTGAAGCAAATGTTCCATTCGGATAGAATCGTTTTTTTCCTTCTACTATTAAAACACCAGGAAGTTTTAAGTCTTCAATTTTTTTCTTTGTTTCATAAGACAGATTCTTCCCGGCATTCCCGAATTCTACCTGCTTTGCCCCTTCTTTTGTCAAGATTCTATATATCTCTGTTTCTTCCAAATCGAGATATTTAGAGAGCTCCTTTGCAGTTTTCTCCGGATCCTTTACGTGAACCGGATTTTCAGGATCATTTTTGCTTAATGAACTGTCCGTAACCGCAACGAGCTTATAGGAAGATGCATCCTCTGCAATCACTTCTTTATTCCTGTCATATATCGTACCCCTAGATGCTTCAAGTACCATTGAGGAGCTGTATTTTTTTTCTGCTTCTTTCGCAAGGACCTCACCAGAGACTTTGCCTGTCGATTGAATGACAGCAAACCGGACGATTAATATAAAAAAGAGCAGACAGAAAAATAAAAACAAGATGGCTGCTCCAAGGTTAATATTCTGCTGCTTTCGAATCATTCTTTATTGCACAACCTTTACATTATCTTTACTGAAATCAAGACCAAGTTTCTCCGCCACTCCCCTGATTCTTTCGAAGCTGCTCAAATCTTTAACCTCTATATCCAATTCCTTATTGGACTTCTCCAGCTTAGAGATCGAGCCTTCAGCCACTTGTATGTTCTTGTTCACTTGATAAATTTCTGCTTGGTTGCTAACAATCTTCACACCGCCAATGCACAGCAATGCGACGAAAGCAATCCCAAGCAGCTTTTCTCCAGGAGATAATAACGATTTAGTTTGCCTAATTACCTTCTTGATTGTTTGTTTTTCTTCTTGTTGAAACTGTTCCTGCTGCAGCTTTCGCGCTAAATTGCTCATTTGTTTACCTCCTAAAGTTTTTTATAATTTTTCTGCTATGCGAAGCTTCGCAGATCGTGCTCTGTTATTTTCTTCAAGTTCTTCTTCAGACGGAACAATCGGTTTTCTTGTAATAAGCTTCAAGTCTGGCTGAAACTCATCAGGAATTACCGGCAATCCTGGCGGTAAGCTAGGTAAATCGCTCGCCTTTTTGAAAGCAGCCTTGCAAATTCTATCTTCAAGGGAATGGAAGGTAATGACACTAATTCTTCCGCCCTGATTTAACAATGAAATAGCTTGTCCGATTGAGTCTTCAAAAACGCCCAATTCATCATTGACAGCAATCCTAATTGCCTGAAATACTCGCTTCGCCGGATGTCCGCCTTTTCGTCTTGCAGGAGCAGGAATAGCTTCTTTAATTAGTTCAACAAGCTCTCCTGTAGTTTCCACTGGCTTCATTTCCCTTGCAGCTTCAATCTTGCGGGCAATTTGTTTCGAAAATTTCTCTTCTCCATAACGGAAGAATATTCTAACTAAATCCTCATACTTCCAATTATTCACGACATCGTATGCAGAAATATCTGCGTCACTATCCATTCTCATATCAAGAGGGGCATCATGATGATAGCTGAAACCTCTCTCTGGTGTATCAAGCTGCGGCGAGGAAACACCTAAATCATAAAGCACCCCATCCACATGTGTAATTCCCAGATTATGTATTTCTTCCTTTAAATTGCTGAAGTTGCTCTTGACGATTGTCAGCTTTTCCTTATAAGGCTCGAGTTTTTTCTCAGCATTCATGATAGCTGTCTCATCTTGGTCAAATGCAATCAGTCTGCCTTTGTCAGATAGCCTAGAAAGGATCAGTTCACTGTGGCCTGCTCCACCAAGCGTACAGTCGACATAAATGCCATCTGGTTGTATATTCAAGCCATCTACGGCCTCATTTAGCAATACTGTAGTATGTTTAAACATGTTGTCCACCTGTCTATAGATTATTCTAAAATCAATTTTTAAATATCAAAGCCAATCATATTTTCTGCAATTTCCGCAAAAGAATCCTCTGATTCTGAAAAATATTCTTCCCAGAGAGATTTACTCCAAATCTCGATACGATTGGATACACCTAAAATAATACATTCCTTCTCCAGCTTGGCATATTGCATTAGCGGGGAAGCAATATTAATGCGCCCTTGTTTATCAAGCTCGCATTCTGTGGCTCCAGAAAAGAAAAATCGTGTAAAAGCACGAGCATCCTTTTTTGTTAAAGGAAGTGCCTTTAACTTTTCTTCTATTATCTCCCATTCAGAGAGCGGGTAACCGAATAAACATTGATCAAGTCCGCGGGTTAAAATGAAGGTTTCACCTAAATGGTCCCTAAATTTCGCAGGTACGATCAAACGTCCTTTGGCGTCTACATTATGATGATATTCGCCCATAAACATACCTGCAACCCCCACCTTCTAACCTCAATGTACCACAATCCCCCACTTTCCACCACTGATACATAAATTCTATCTGTATTATTCATTTCCTGCAAGAGATATCCCTGTATTTTTATAAGCAAATTTTGCGGTTTCGCCTTTTATTTCGGCTGTTTTACTGCACATTTGAAGAAAAATGTTTGTTTTTGCCTGATAAACGCAAAAAAAGCTGCCCTTTTTAACAGGACAGCAACAATTATTACAATTTAACCACCTTATGACTACCATCAAACTCCATTGGCAGCTTTAGCACATCTTCCAGGAAATCAAGACCATAATGATTCAAAAAGTAGAAAATATTCCACACACGCTCTTGCGGTATACCATCTGGCCTAATACATCGTTCAATTCGTGAATATTTGTTAAGGATCACTTCATGTTTCGTCTTCAGATCCAGTTCTACCTTTTTAGAAAGAAAATCAACTTGATTTAGCAGCAGATTTTCATTCTTGTGGAGCAAAGGAAGCAATCCTTTCATATCTGTTTCCATTTCGCTATGCAAATCTTTGTATTTATTTGTTATGTCTGTTTTTAGCTGTACAATGAGCGCATCTACCTTATCATTGCTGACAGAAGCAAGGAAGGAATTACACGCTTGTTCTGTGCCAGACTGTATAACAGAAGTCAGTGTTAAACCAAGCTCTTCCAAATCAGCTTCCACACATCGCTCCAGCAGTGTTATATTAAGGCGTGGAACAATTGGCGGCATTTTAATATTCATTTGTTCAAATGCCAATTTCAGTTCGCCCCAATAAGCAATTTCCCCAGGACCGCCTATGAAAGCAAGTGTAGGGAAAAGTAAGTCCTGCATGATTGGTCTAGTCACTACATTATTACTAAGTTTATGGGGAAATTCACTTGCGATTTCCTTCAATTCTTCTGAAGTGAAATGAACCGTCTGATCCTTGCCGACAAACAGAGCCTTTTCTTCATCATATGTAAGCAGTATTCTTTCCGAATTGTCTTCATCATAATAGAAGAGGTTGACAGGATTGTCACTCATCTCAATCACGGTTGAATAGCCGCTTTCTGTTACAATAGTTTGCTGTTTTTTAACAGCATCTCCTATTTCTTTAAACCTGTCTATTTGGTTTAAGAATACTTCTTTTTCAAGTATACGCAAATTCTTATCACCTGAATCAACAATTAGCAAGCCAAACTCCCGGAATAAGCGCATCACTAAATAACTGAATAGATCGACGAATGTATGGGATGAGTCAACTGCTTCTTTTACTAACGCTAAGAGCTCAAGAGAATGCTTCGTTTCACCATCAGCCTTGATCAGCTTCTCTGCCCACGCATAACAAATTTCTTTATCCAACTCAATGTTGGATGCCATCTTTTTTTCAACTACCCTTTGCGGGAATGTTTTTCTTTCCATCGTCTCTGCACCAGGAACAAAAACATGGTTTACTTCCAAATAATCATGATCTTCACCAGCGATCCAGAAAACAGGAACGACAGGAATCCCAAGCTCCTTTTCCTTTTTTTCTGCAAGCAGAATGATGCTGATGATTTTATGTATAGAATAAAGCGGCCCTGTGAGAATTCCAGCCTGTTGTCCACCAATAACAACAACACTGTTGTCTTTTCTCAAGCGATCGATATTGTGCTGGACTTTCTCTGATTGAGGGAAAGCTCTCATATAACCAGCAATATGATCAGCTAATTCACTTCTCATGAACTGTCTCTTCTCCAGTTCCTTCACCCTTTGAAAATAACTCTCTTTTTCACCATAGTTATAATGATAAAAATTCTTTACTTTATCGTCCTGTGATAAATAATCTGTCACAAACTGATTCCCCGCTGGCAACGAGAGATTTACCATCTCCATTTATGTACTTCCTTTCTCATCAAAAAAGTTTTCATTTTTATTTATTATTTTATGCCGTTCATAATTATAATATTGCTTTAAGAAAATAACCTATACTTTACATACATAGTGAGTATAGCATTCTCTTTAAAAAAAAGAAAAAGACTTTGCTTAGAAATTGTCTTTTTCTTTCATGTATGTACTATAAGCTTATATGCCGAACTGTTTCATTACATAGTAGATGAGCCCGTATGCCATTAAAAAAAGATAGGCACAAAAAAAGAGCAGAAAATTAATTCTCCAAAATCCTCGGAAGACTTTTTTATAAACGATTTCTTCTTTCACTTTCCAATGAAGGATAACAATGAAGACGCCAATAAATAGAATGACTAATAAAATATAAGACAGCATTGACTTTCCCCATATAGATAAAATCAAGAAATGAACGGAGATGATAAAAAAGAGCGTGCTTATATCTAATGCAATATGTACAGATAGTTTGTGTTTTTTCGTGATTTGTTTACTCAGGATAAATATCAAAAAATAGCAGATAACTGGAAATGCCACGAAAAAACTGATGACTGCCGACGTAAATTGAAACATTAAATCCCTTCTTTCCTTTCCTGCTCTTTACCTTTGAGCATTTCATAATAAGCTGCACATAAAGGAACATAGCTGTCTGTTTGTGCAGCAATATCCAACACATATCCCAGGATGGCATCAATTTCTGTATCTCTGCCTGCCTCTATGTCCTTTAGCATGGACGACTTATTTGCAGCCGTCTGCTCAATAACCTTCCAAACATATTGTTTGCATATGTCTTTTCTTTGTTGATTCCAGCCTAAGGTTTCTGTTATCTCTTCCAAAAACGGAGCAAGAAGTCGTTTATAGTGAGGATTGTCGAGAAGTTGGCCGTTATTCACTTCCAAAATGCTTGTTAGTGTATTAACTAAACAGTTTACAACAAGTTTTTTTTGCATCATCCATATCGGGTCTGTCTGCATTTGAACATTAAATCCTGTAATACTGTCCTGCACGAGCAAAGTCCCAGCCGAGCTCGCACGAACTTGTTCTTTAAATGGAAGACTAGCAATTTGAATCTTGCCGATTCCTGTGTGTCTGATAGTAGTGCCATCCAATTTCAACACACCATGCTCCACAACCCCAACATATAATTCTTCCACCGCCAGATTTTTTAGTGCATCCAGGTGAGTCATGCCATTTTGCAGAAACAAAAGAGCACTGATTTTGGAAGACAATTCGGTCACTTTTTTAAGAACAGGCAAAAGCTGATATTGCTTAACGGTTATGATGGACAGATCTCCTTCTCCATCCCAATTCTCAAATACATCGACCGTAAAATAATGCCGTTCTTCCTTGTTCGCCAAGAACAGTGTGAGTCCCTTTTCTCTTAATTGTGCTTTTTGGTTTTCAGTGCGGACAAATACGGTCACATCATGTTTTGGTGCTAGATAAGCTGCACAAAGCAAGCCAATAGCCCCGCCACCGATAATGCTTATTTTCATTGCAACACCTTTTTCCTTGTTTTCTTTATTATTCTGTAGTACCATCTTAACATTTTCCAGCTAAATTAGTAGCAAATATGACAAAAGTACCTGTAATTATCAAAGGTTACAATTAAATGTCGCATAAAACGGTTCAATATGTTCAGAAGAAAATGATTTGAGGAAGGATTTAAATGGATAGGAGGAGATTTACTTTTAAAGGAGAAAACCCCCTGGAATCCTCGTTTTTAAAAAGGAGTTCCAAGGGGGCTGCTTATTAGATATAAAGTTGCTTGTGCTAGGCGTTTTGTTGTTTCTCTTCTTCTTTAAATACGACCATTTTCCGCGCTTTTTCCATTAATTCTACAAGTGCTTTATAAGCTTCATCCATTGTTTGCAGTTCCTTTTGAAGCTTTTGGTTCTCATTATATAACTGGCTGATTTTCGCCTCGAGCTGCGCGGATTCTTTCACTGCAGCATTGTCGAGTTTATGATGTTCCTCAAATTGCAAGGATTTATTATAAATATCTTTCAAATATTCTAAAATCTCTTCAAAGTCTTTATCTTCAGCTGGCTCTGCTGGACTGCCTATTAGTGAAACTTCTTCAACTGGCTCTTCCACCAGAACAAATCCTTTTTTCAGCTGCTTCCTTTGGCTTTTTGCTAATTCTATAGCTGATTTATATTGTTTGCGCACATATGAGTTCCAGCGAAACCCGCATGCTGCACTTGTTCTTGATAATAGCTTCCCTACTTCCTCAAATGCTTGAAGCTGCGTTCCCCCTTCTCTAATTAAGCGAAGTACAACTTCTGCTAGTAGTATGTCTTCATCCTTTGACCAAGCGTCTTGTCTTGTTGTTGTCATCAGTTAAATCCCTCCTAGTGTTTTTTATTCATAATATGCATCTACTAGAAAAGATAGACTGATATTTAGTCTTTTAAAGAAAAAAATAATTATAATCACGCTAGAACTAAACAAGACTTGTCTAACTAGGGATTCTAAAGGGGCCAACAGCTTTGGCACATGAATCTACTCCTTACTTTTTACGCAAAGCTAGTCTATCACAGCAAAGCTTGAGTTAAATCATTCTCTGATATGACTTTAATTCCTTCCCTTCTTAAAAGCGCTGTTGTTACTCCTAACCCTTGTTGCTTTTCTCCTTCAAAATTACCATTATAAATATAGCTACTGCCACATGATGGGCTATTTTCTTTAAGAACGACAGTGCTTGCCCGTAATTGTTTTACAATAGCGAGTGTTTTATATGCACCATCTACATATAAACCGGTAACATCTACACCACTTTTATCTATTACAACGGCATGACCGTCAAGTACATCATAGCCAGTGCCACCCTTAATTTCACAAGGCTCCCTTGGGGTTTGAAAGCCCCCAAGCAATTCAGGACAAACAGCAACCGCCTCTTTTTTGTCAATCAGCTCTTTAATCTTTTCATTTAGACTATCCGACCCGTTATATCTCACTTGTAACCCTGCTAAACATGAACTGACAACAATCATGCTAAAATCCTCTCCTTTACTTACTTCTACTTAGTTCTTCTATTATACAAATAAATATGGACTTTTTTCCTTCTTAGTTTCAGCTTTACACACAAAAAAAGCACCGGACAATTTGTCCGGTGCTTTTTTCAAAGGAAAATTAGTTGCTTACAACTTCTTTACCTTTGTATGTTCCGCAAGCGCTACATACGCGGTGAGCAAGTTTCATTTCACCACAGTTAGGGCATTCTACCATACCAGGCACTTGTAATTTAAAATGTGTACGACGTTTTCTTTTTGCAGTTTTAGATGTTCTTCTAAAAGGTACAGCCATTCTTCCCACCTCCTTAAAGAGTTATTAAGAAAGTCTTGAGAGCAGATAAATCCATTCTCAGGTTTTCTTTTGTGTCCTTAGCCGTTAAGCAAGGACTGATTACTCATTTTCAAAAAATTTCGCAAGACCAGCAAGCCGAGGATCAACTTTCTCCGTCTGAACCTGCTCGTGGATAACTTCCCAATCCCTTCCGGACTGAGGAGCTCCTTCTTCTGTAATATCTTCACAGAATACTTGCATTGGTACTTCAAGCAAAAGAATTTCTTCAATAATTGGCAATACGTCAATTACATCGCCTTTTACTTGATGAACTTCCTCTTCTCCTGTTTCATATTCTGAAACATTTAAAAGGAAAGTTTCTGTCGTTTCTACATTAATTGGATAATCCACGTCTACTAAAGTACGAGAGCAAGGTAATACTAAATGACCTTGTATTTTAAAATGAAAAGTCACTTTCTTTGAATCAATATCTGTTCTTCCTGTAATATGCATAGGAGATACACGTCTTATGGAGGAATCAACTTCCTTAATTCCATCCACGTTTATTGTTTCATCAATAGATAATCCCTTACTTCGGTATTTTTGTAACTGGCTTAACGTCCATTTCATATATATCACCCCAAGGCAACAAAGGTAATTATAGCTTTCATATAATTATTTGTCAATATTTTTTCTTTACACTATCTTTGCTTTTCCCTTTTATACTTTTATACTTGATGGGATTGAATTAAATTTGCGATTCCTAGCATACAGTGCTGTATCTATTCTACATCGAATTTGAGGAATTGCAAATATTATGGCTGTACCTTTTACCATAAAAAGAATCCTTGCACCATCAACTTTGCGAATCATTTCTTAATCATGTATCCTAAGATTAAGAAAATTAACTTTAACCAATTGATTTAGCTTTTAAACCGTACTACTCATTAGCGAACAAAACTTGTAAGGAGATTTGAAATGAAAGCTGTTGGGATTATTGTCGAATATAATCCATTTCATAATGGACATTTACATCATATCCAAAAAGCAAAGGAATTATCAGATGCAGATATTGTCATAGCAGTTATGAGCGGACCATTCCTGCAGCGTGGAGAACCTGCTTTAGTATCAAAATGGCACAGGGCGGAAATGGCCCTCTCTGGCGGTGTTGATATTGTCATTGAATTGCCATATGCGTTTAGCGTACAGCACGCAACCATATTTGCACAAGGAGCTGTACAGCTGCTTGATAGTTTGCACTGTGAGGCTGTTTGCTTCGGAAGTGAGTCAGGAGTTATTGAATCATTTTTTAACGCCTATCAAATTTTGACAAAGAACAAAGCTATATTCGATGACAATATAAAACGGCATCTGCAGGAAGGCTACAGTTATCCAAAAGCTATGTCCTGCGCTTTTATGGAAATGACGAGCAATGATAATAATATTGCCGATTTAACAATGCCAAATAATATATTAGGATTCGAGTATGTAAAAGCAGTTCTTTCAAAGCACCTGCCGATGGAGCTATATACAATTGAACGCATTAAAGCAAATTATCACGATCCGCATTTCACTTCCGATACTATTGCAAGCGCCACAAGTATCCGCAAGGAAATCATAGAACAACACAGCCTTAACACGATTTCCCCCTTCGTGAATACAACTACTCTGAAAATCTTGGAAGGCTACAAACAAACCTTCTCTATTTTTCATCAATGGGAAAATTATTGGCCATATCTCAAGTTCAGGCTTACGCAAATGTCACCAAGCGAACTGCAATCTATCTATGAAGTAGAGGAAGGGATAGAAAACCGAATATTGGCGGTTTGCCAAAAGGCAAATTCTTTTCAAGAATTCATTTCCATGCTGAAAACAAAGCGTTATACATGGACGAGACTGCAGCGAATTTGCGTCCATATACTGACAAACACAAAAAAAGACGAAATGTATACAAACGAAACACCTGCCTATATGCGGCTGTTAGGCAGTTCTAAAAAAGGAAGATGTTATTTGAAGGAGCATAAAAAGACCTTTAAATTGCCTCTTATCAGCAAGCTTTCCTCGTTTTCGCATCAGCAAATAGACTTGGATGTACGAGCTGCTTCCATCTATGCACTAGGCACCCTTCCTGCAAAACAACAGGAGCTATCAGCCATGGAATACAGTCAAGTTCCAATCATGGCAGATTAAATTAAAAAGGAATGACCAAGCAACGTGGTCATTCCTTTTTCCCTTTTCTCCAGATTGCCATTTCTTTTATTATATTATCTGTATGCTGCCTTGCTTCCTCTTCTCCTCTTTCAATAATTTTTTCTAAATCAGTAAAAGCCTTACTGTTAAACATTTCGACATGGGGCCTTATCATAAAATCACTCGCTACTTCCCGATAATTAACAAGCTCCCTCTGCATGATGTCAATGCTGCGCATAATTACATCGTAAATGGAGCTGATTTCTGCATCATTACCTACATTTGCTACATCAACAGCAATAACTAAGTCTGCTCCCATATCTTTAACGACAGAAACCGGAATCCTGTCAATTACACCGCCATCAACAAGTAGGCGACCGTCCATTTTTTCAGGTACAAAAATACCCGGAATAGAAATACTCGCCCTTACAGCCTCTGCAATTGGCCCCTTTTTAAAGACTACTTTTTCTCCCAACGATAGATCTGTTGCGACTATTGCAATCGGAATATCCAAATCTTCGATATTTTTTCCATACGTAAACAGGTGAATGAGCTCTTTCACTTTGTTGCCTGCTATAAATCCCATTCGCGGCAGTGTGAAATCAAGATAAAATTTTCGTTTAAAGAACTTGGAAATGTAATATAGTCTGTCAATATCTGATCCTGCTGCATAGAGGGATGCTACTATAGCTCCGATGCTGCTTCCGGCAATATAATCTATCGGAATATTGGCCTCTTTTAATATTTTGATGACCCCGATATGCGCAAATCCTCTGGCGCCGCCGGAACCAAGTGCTAATCCAATCTTCGGTCGATTCATTAAAGGATAACCCTCCAATTATTTAGTTTGTTCATAGTAATCTTATGGTCTTTTTTTTCTGCTTATGAGTATATTGTTTGGTAGAGGGCTATAGGACGAGTTTGGAATAGAAGATGTTTTATAAAGGGGAGGGAAATTATTCTTGTATCGTTCGAAAGTGAAAACCATAATTCTAGCTGGCACAGCGTCTTTTTTAGCTTTTGCTCTAGTTACATTCCCTGCTACAGCAGTTGAAGCCTCAAAGGATGGTCTTAACACATGGTGGACAATCGTGTTTCCATCATTGCTTCCTTTTCTTATTTTATCAGAAGTTTTAATAGGATTTGGAGTTGTCCGGTTTTTAGGTGTTTTATTAGAGCCGATTATGCGTCCACTGTTTAAAGTACCAGGTGTCGGAGGTTTTGTGTGGGCAATGGGAATGGTATCGGGCTTCCCGACAGGAGCAAAGTTAACGGCCAGATTGCGGGAGGAAAAGCAGCTTACGAAAATAGAAGCAGAAAGGCTCGTCTCCTTTTCGAATGCTTCTAACCCAATGTTCATTATCGGCGCAGTTTCTGCTGCATTTTTTCATAATCCAAAGCTTGGATTTCTTTTGGCGGGAACACACTACTTGGCGAATTTTACAGTTGGCCTTTGTATGAGATTTTACGGAAATGATGAAAAGCCGTCGAAAGAAAAAAAGAGCAGCACTGTTCCTTCTCTGAAACGTGCATTGCGGGAGCTCCATCACACTCGGTTGAGAGATAAGCGCCCATTAGGAAAACTGCTAGGTGATGCTGTAACATCTTCCATACAGTCACTGTTAATGGTAGGCGGATTCATCATTCTTTTTTCCGTCATTAACCGCTTACTGTTCCACCTACAGGTAACTTCCTTCCTAGCAGGGTTTATCGATAAATTCTTTGAACTTTTTTCCTTTTCCAGTGCTTTGTCCATTCCATTTATCGCCGGTATTTTCGAAATTACTCTAGGAAGCAAATTGACAAGCGGAGTGGAGTCCAGCACCTTAATGCATCAAGCTATTGTGACAAGCATGATTTTAGGCTTTTGCGGATTGAGTGTTCAAGCCCAGGTTGCAAGCATCTTGGCACAAACTGATATTGGTTTCAAGCCATTTTTTTTCGCGAGAATCCTTCAAGCTGTTTTCGCAAGTATATACACCTATCTATTTTGGGATGTTTTCAATACGAATTTCCTTGAGAATGATAAACCTGCGTTTGCAATGCCTGCATTTATGGAAGACCAAGATTGGATTAGCACCGCTTCACAACTATTAATGGAGACAGGTCCAGCATTTACAATTATTAGCTTATTTATTTATGTTGTAATCTTATTCTTCCGCCACCCAGGGAAAAAGCGGACAATTTAAACAAAAAGGATTGTGAAGACTATTCACAATCCTTTTTAGTCTATTTTTTCATTTGACGAAATTTTTCCTTTAACGCACTCTCAACCGATGGCGGCACGAGTTCAGATATATCCCCATCATACTTACTGACCTCTTTAACAATGCTGGAGCTTAAAAATGAATATTGATTATTTGTCATCACAAAAAAAGTTTCAATTTCATCTGACAAAACTCTATTCATTGATGTGATTTGCATTTCATATTCAAAATCAGAAACTGCCCGAAGTCCGCGAATAATGGCAGTTGCATTGACACTCTTCGCATACTCGATAAGAAGACCCTCATAAGAAGAGACGGTCACATTAGGAATATCCTTTGTGACTTCCGTTATTAGCTCAAGTCTTTCCTTCACAGAAAAAAATGGTTTTTTCGATGAGTTGTTTAAAACACAAACATAAACTTGATCAAAAACTTTTGCCCCTCTTTTAATAATGTCGATGTGACCATTTGTTATTGGATCAAAACTTCCAGGACAAACTGCAATACTAGCCATTTATGCATTTTCCTCCATATCTGTTTGTATGGAATAAATGGATACAGCAATTATTCCATACTTTTCATATTTTATTTGTCTAAACCTGCCGATTTCTTCAGGAAGACTAATCTCACTTCCATGTTCGCAAACTATTACACCATCTTCTGAAAGCAGTCCCTCTTCATCAATAACCAGGACTAATTTCTCCAATTGCTGTTTTTTGTATGGAGGATCTAAAAATATGTAATCAAAAACTATATCTCTTTTCATTAGCGCTTTGAGCGCCCTTTCTGCTTCATTGCGATAGACCTCTGATTTAGTCTCCAATCTGCAGGCAGCAATATTCGTCTTTACTGTATGTATCGCTTTGCCATCCTTATCAACAAAAATGACCTTGTCTAGCCCTCTGCTTAACGCTTCAATGCCTAAGCCTCCACTTCCAGCAAAAAGGTCGAGTCCGACCCCGCCTTCAAAATACGGACCAATCATATTGAAGATAGCTTCTTTTACCTTATCCGTAGTCGGTCTTGTCGAATTGCCTGGCACCGCCTTTAATGAAATGCCTTTATTCGTTCCTGAAACGACTCTCATTATACATCACCACTGAATTATTAGTTGATAGAATATATATCAATGACTATCCTATCATAAACATTCCCAGGATTCCATATTCACTCCTGTTCTTGTCAATCGTGTAACCTTATGAAGACCTGATATAAGCAGATACCCATAGCTGATTTTTACTTTTTCTCTAAAAAACCTAACTTAGATGTATAAGGTGAGCATCCTTGGCCATACTGTAATTAACAGCATCTATTCGAGGATGTTGTTGCCAACCGCGGAGAAGACTTACGTTTCCCCATAAGTTCTTCCTCCGGTTTCTCCTCTCCCTTTACCTTCTTTCCTGTAAGAGGATATAGAAGGAGCCTGCAAGCAAATAGCTTGCAGGTTTTTTTTTGCAAAATAAAAAAACCAAGATTTATTCTTAGTTTTTTATATTCCCATCTTATAATCATATTCCTTCGCTTTGTCCGGTTTAGAGTTTTCAAATTCCATCTTCAAGAACGGTTTATAGGAAGGTTCTACTTTTTTCACGAAAGAAAAGGAATTTAACTTTTCCATCAAAGCTTCTGTTTCAGTTAAATTAGTATAAAGCACAACATACTTTAATCTTTTGGAAATATAGTGGACATTCCCATATCTGCGCAGCATTTTCGCCTGCTTCAACGAATAAAGGTACACGATGATTCCTTGTCTCTGCCCTAGCATAATATTCCCTCCGCTTCTATTTTTTTTATTCTAGCATAGCAATAAAAAAATTCATATCGAATAATGTGATTTTTTAAAAAAGATTTAAGTCCATAAAAAAGGCGATGAAGCTTTGAATCATCATCGCCTTTTTTCATTAAGCCGAGCAGCTGCAGCTGCCTCCGCTTCCACAGCCTCCGCTGCAACCGGAAAGCTCATCAAAGAATGGATTCCCTGTCGGCACCTTAACAAATTCCGAAACCGACCTTCCAATGATGACACTGACCTCATCGAGCAATTTTTGCAGATTGTTTTCTGCTATCTTAAATGCAGCAACATTTTCGTCCATATCCATCTCTCTTTTGAGCTGCCTGATTTCCATCATAACTCTCTTATACTCAGGATGATATTTACCGAAACGCTGCACTTCTTCGTACAGTTCTTTCATTTCATTAAATGAAACGATCTTTTGCTTTGTTTCTTTATTAGTTATAAGGTTTGCCATGCGCATACGATATTGTTCTGCCACATCTGATTCCAATATCATTTCCGCTATGGACTCTGCCTCTACTTGTAACATAAGCATCTCAGTTGTAGCAAGCACTATTAGCTCACCTCCAATTCTCATTTTAACTGATAAATACGAGAAAAGAAAGCAATCTGTGCCAAAACTACTTAGCAAGCCCTTGCCTTAACCACACCTACTTGATTGTGACAATAAATTCTTCCTGGTACACATTAATCCCTTTATCATTGATTATTTTAAGAAGAGCATAATGCTCGCCTTTTTCCAAATTCCTAACAACAAATGCAGCACTTTTGAACTCCCCTGCCGCCTTGCCGTCCAATTGCAAAGTAATTTTCCCAGTTTCCTTCTCGCTGTCTTCTCGAAAGGACAAATAGGGTGTTTTACAATCAATATAAATATTATTCCCTTTAACAAGATAATGGACGGCAACAGCTTGCGGTTGTGTATTTACAGCTGTAGCAGCTGCTGCTTGTCCCTCCTCCTTCACCTCAGGATCTGGAACATCATTGTTACAGCCATTCAAAAGGAATAGAGCAGGAATACAAAACACTAGAATTTTTTTCATAAGGAACAGCTCCCTAACCTGAATTCTTTTCGTTTAGTATTCGCTGCTGCTGTTCTTTTTACTCACTTTGACAAAAATGTTCTTTATGACTGCGAGTTCATCGCCTGGAACATACTGAACATCATTGATGCCATTTGGACCCCATTTGAAAACTTCTCGACACGATGGGGAATAGTCTTTTTGTAATAATTCAATGAAGCAATTTCGCAGCTTTGCAATTCACCTGGATTCCTGCTTAATTGTCTGTACCAAAGAGGCTGTTCACGAATAAACTGCTGCAATTCCCTATTTTGCTCTAAATGCTCTTTAACGTTCTTTCTCATGGAACTTTGCCTCCTTTAGTCTTTTCTAAATGAAAAAGGTCCTGTCGGCTGTTGTACTTTCTCTTTGCTGGCATTTTGGGAAGTTCCACTATTGGGGGAAAATTGAGAAATGACACCTTGAATCGTCCCGAGCGCTTGATTGATATTGGCAATATAGCCTTGCAGCTGATTTTGATCCATGTTTTTCAAGGAATCCATTATAGAAGACATCCACAATGACTTACTTGTATTAGTTCCGGTCTCTTCCTTCTTATCTGTTCCTAGCCCTGTATTTTGCTCACTGCTCCAGCGGGCGTCTTCTTCTCCCAGCAAGTACCACTCCTCAAATAATTGCTGCCATGTTGCATCGCCCCTTCGCACTTCTTGAATGATATGGGGATTTTCTTTCACAAATTCTTTAAATTGTTTTACTGAAGGATGAAGTTGTTTATCTGACATGCTTTTTTCACCTCTAATGCGCTGGATTTGCCTACGATACTATATGTAGAATCCCTTTAAATGTGCCTAGTGCATATTAAAAAAATTGGGCATAAAAAAAGCACTGTAATTGTCTCATAATCTTAAACAATTACAGTGACTATCAAATTAATAATTCTTACCATTTTTCGATGAAGTTTTGCGTGTAGTATTTATTATATACACCTACACCTAAATGGGTGAAGCTATCATTCAAAAGACATTCTCTGTGCCCTTTGCTGTTTAGCCAGCCTTCCATAACAGCTGCTGCATCTGTGTACCCAGCAGCAATATTTTCCCCAGCAAGCTGGTAGAAAACATCCCCTGCTTTGAGCCGCTCCTCCAGGTCTCCATATTTATCAGACGTATGGGAAAAGGTCTTCGTGTCAGACATATCGACACTATGCCCTAATGCAACTGTTGCTGTGTCGTTATCCCATTGGACAGGATTTAAATCAAACCTGCTTCTAATAACATTCGTTATATCTAATATTTGACGCTCATTCCCATCCTCAACTGCTTCATTTTCCTTTACTTCCGGACCGGCTTCTAATAGCTCGCCCCTGTATACAAGCTCATACGGCCTAATCTGAAGCAACGTCCTTGCATCCATATAACGGACGCTTGAAAGTGTTCCTGTAAATTTATCAAAGTATAGCTGTGCATAATAGTCTCCCATTTTCACGAGAGGCCTGTTGTTAATCTCGTCTTCTGAAAGCTCAAATCGGTAGGAAGATTCCTCATAATTCAAGCTGATATTTGTCTCAATCGGTGTCTTTTCATATATATTCCCAATTTCTTCGCCAATCTTGTATGGAGTTATGTTCGCATCTTGTCCAATCGCAAAAATCGTCACCACTTTATCGTCGAGCACACCAACCTGAAAATATTTGGAGGAATCTTTATTGTATATCCACCATTCATATTCATAATTGGATGGGTCCTTTCTTGCAGGTTCTCCGTATTTTTCCACAAGATCCTTTGCACTGCTTCCAATCATGCTTCCTAGCCCTTCTTTAGGCATCGGAATCGATGTATCTTCGTCAGCTTCTTTTGAGAGACCTTCATCGACTTTTGTTGAGTTCACGCCATCATCTACAAGAGCATCAGAGTTATCGCGTGTTTCAGTAATACTCATGTAAAACCAGACCGCAAGCAATATAACAATAATAATTATAATTCTGAGTAACGTTTTCAGAGGCTGAACCCCCTCTCTACCATCATTTCTATCATTATATGTTTGCTGCTTACTAAATAGTATAGCATTATTAAAATAATATTTGATAGACTGTTCTTTCTCAGAATTAAAATCCTAGTATAGCCTTAATAACAGAAGTAGTTTCCCCGCCATGATAGATTACATAAAGCAGTAAATACACTGCAACCCCTGTAATCGCTGTAAAGAACCAGATTATGCTTGTAGTTGGACCGAGTTTACGGTGCACTTCATATTTTTTCTTGTAACCTGTAATCAGCATAGTGATTCCTAATACAGCACCTGTTGTCGCTAAAGTAATATGAAAAATCAAGAATATTGTGTAATATATTTTAATATCTTCTGGTCCACCGAATGCAGTATTCCCAATAAAAATAGTTCTGGAAGCGTAGATAATAAAGAATATGATGGCACAGATAGCTGCAACAAGCATCACTTTTTGATGTGCATCAATTTTTCTCTTTATTATTAAACCCCAGCCAATTGCGACAAAAATCGCACTAAGTACAATAAATGCAGTGCTAATAGTAGGTAAAACCGGCAGTGAATAGTTCATTTTCAAACCCTCTCTAAATATGTGATTTTAAAGGAAATTATCCCAGCTTTTTAAAAAGTGTACCTTTCACACAATAAAAATATGTAAGAATGAAACAAAACAATAAAAAAAGGATATTCCAGCTAAGGATAAACACGTCTATCAGGCAATCTCTACAAAGTCTGTCTAGCTCTTCCCTTAATCTTAACGGCTTCGCAAAGCAGGAATCAAGTTGTACTTTATCCGCTTTGGTCAAAAACCGAAAATAGGTAAAACAGCCTGTGATGAAATTTTGTGTGATCGTGTCTATCCATCGATAGAATATCCTCTTACTTTAGATTATGAATGTGACAAGGACCATAGCGACGAATAAAATCGTCATATATTGAAGTGAATAGACGAACATAGCAGTTGCCCATTTAATTTCGTCCTTTTTCTTGCTTGCGTAAATACCTGTGATAATCCAACCGATATTTAACAATGTTGCCAGAATCAAGAATGGTATCCCAAGTTTTATTAATAGGAATGGTAATGGAAGCAAAGCGATAACCCATGCATACGTATGTTTTTTCGTCACTTCAAAACCTTTTACTACAGGAAGCATCGGTACTCCTGCTGCTCTGTATTCCTCAACTCTTCTAATTGCCAGTGCATAGAAATGCGGCGGCTGCCAGAAGAACATGATTAAAAACAAGCTCCATGCCATGATATCAAGATTTGGATCAATTGCTGCCCAGCCAATTAAAGGCGGCACAGCACCTGAAAAGCTGCCAATAACCGTGTTCGATACTAGTCTTCTCTTAGACCACATCGTATAGACAACCACATAACTAAATGCCCCTACCAACGCAATAACAGTTGCCGAAATAGTTGTAAGAAGCATAAAGAATGTTCCTATTGCAAGCAGGCCGAATCCTAGAACAGCAACCTTTTTTGGTGTAACTCTTCCAGTGACAGTCGGTCTCTCTTTTGTTCTTTCCATCAGCGGGTCAATGTCCCTGTCAATATAATTGTTTAGTGCACATGATCCTGCAATAATTAAGGCTGAACCAATTAATGTATACAAGACTGTGTCAATATTCATCAAGAATTTCTCTCCAGAAAAATGCAGCGCCAGCCACAATCCTGTAAAGACTGTAATCAGGTTAGAATTTACAATACCTACTTTAATCAGCGCTAAAAAGTCCTTGCGCGCAGATGTTTTTGGCAATGATTCTTCCCCTTCAACCTGAGCTTCAGGATACGCTCTATAATTTGCCATAGATGTTTCCTCCCTTATTTTAACCGAATCTATATCCTTTATATAAAACTTGAAAGTGGGAGCAGACTTGTCCGTGTTTGTTCACACATGTCACGCTTTCTTTTTACTAAAATAAAGGCTACTGATTGTTTGTGTCCATTTTCACAATGTTAACAACATTTATACGCTGAAAAAAGGCCCTTTTATAATTAAAACATATTTCTACCTATTTTTCCGCATTTTTTTACAAAAAAATAAAAGTATCTCTGCTCATGAGAGATTCCTTCGACCCACAATCTATTATAAATCTATTTGTCCCGTTAGCCAAATAAAATAACCGAAATGGATAAACTTCACTTGCATAGGAAAATTAAAGAAAAGAAGATATCCTAATTACATAGGACATCTTCTTTTTGCACTAGATTCTTTCCTGCTGTGCTATTCTTTTTCTCAATGGCACTGCAGAAACAGTCTCTTCTCGATTTTTATATACTTTTTCATATTTAGTGAACATCGAAACATTCAGCAATATCCCCATCCCGATTGCGAGCTGTACCAGCGATGAACCCCCATAGCTTACGAAAGGAAGCGGAACTCCTGTAAGTGGAATTATTCCGGATACGCCGCCGATGTTAATGAAAGACTGAATACCTATCATGCTTGAGATCCCTATTGCTAGCAGGCTGCCAAAAGGATCCTTACACTTCAGACCGATATATATTCCTCTTAAGACAATATAGCTTAAACATACTACTACAAAGCCAACACCAAAAATACCAAGCTCTTCTGCGATAACAGCCATGATAAAATCTGTATGACCGTCCGTCAAATAACCGAGCTTTTGAATGCCTTGGCCTAAACCAAGACCTTTTAAGCCTCCTCCGCCTATAGCAATAAGCGAGTTGCTCATTTGGTAGCCGCTGCCTTGAACCATATCTTCAGAAAAAGGCGAATCCATAAACACGAAAATCCGGCTCATCTGCTTTGCCGTCAAAACACCTTTCCCAAAAAGCTGAAGAATAAGTGCAAAGAATCCTCCAACAGCTAGGCCAATACCAGCAAGTTTCATTAAATTCTTTATACTCATACCAGAGCAGACGATAATTGTGGCAGCAATCATGAAGATAATTGCTGCTGTACCAAAGTCTGGCTGAAGTCCGACGAGTGCACATACAAGCACTAAGTATGCAAGGGGAGGTGCAACTCCCCTGTTAAATTCGTTTATGTAAGATTGTTTTTTCGCATATATTGCGGAAAGATAAATAATGACGGACAGCTTAACGAATTCAGCAGGCTGTAAGCTTGCTGTCCCTAGCTTGTACCAGCTTTGCGCATTCCCTGCCACATGTCCGAGCAAGAATACACCGAAAAGACCTATCACGGAAACAAAAACCATTGGAACAAGGAATCTATTACTCATAAATGCCTTATAGGGAAAAAGGGCGACGGCGACAAAAGCCACACCTGCTACAAGCAAGTTAACTATCTGTTTTTTATAAAAGTAACTGCTGCTGTCTTCCCCATAATATTGGACAGATGATACCATACTAGCACTGTATATCATAATTACTCCAAATAATGAAAGTAAAACCATTGCAACAATCAGTGTATAATCATATGATTTTAAGATTTTTTTGAACATCTGCTGCTACCCCTTACTAAAGTTTAAGCAATGACAATACATTCGCTGTCATTAGTTTCTATTCCTGCCTTCTTAGCTTGGAAGTTTTTCTTTTGCTGTTTTAACTGCTTTTACTATTCTAACATGATATAAGAAATATCACATGAATTTCTTTTTATCGGTATCCTATATAACAAAAAAACTCAAACAATAGAGTTCGTTTGTTTGAGTTCGCTTATTATTTCCTTATAGATGCTTCATGTAGTACAGAGAGTTCTTTCTCCAATTCATCTAATATCTTCTTGCCGACGCTTTCTTCCACTAACCCTAACCTAATAGCAAAATCTATTTCTTTGGATAATCCAAACATTTGTGTATCCAAAACTTCTTCATATAAAGGACATTGTGGCATTGTTAAGTTATCCATTTGAACTTTTATAAGCTTTAGTATTTTTTCAGCATCTGCTTTTAACAGCGCATTTGCTTTCTCTTTATGGTTTATGATCATATCAGAAGTCAACCCTATCCCCCCGTTTCCGAGCGATTATCCTATCTATAAAGTTTAAACTCAACATAGGAAAATTGCAAGAACTATCACAATAAAGTTATTTGCCCTTTAGCTAATCAAAAACCTCCTTATCATAAAAGTTAAAAACTGACAAAGAAGCACTAAAAAGATATACTAAAAATATACATCAACTTTTTTAAAAGCAGACACACAGACGGGAGAGATCCAGAAAATGAGCCAGATTATGCAAGTCAAGGGATTAGTTTCCTTTCCAATTACTATCGATCCAAGTGTTTGGATTTTTGATGACCGAAAAAAAACAAGTGAGGAAATATTTGCTCCGAAGCAGTCTGAGTCTGAATTGGAAGCATATACGAAAGAGGTTTCGAAGCACTGGGACCGGGAATTGCTAGAAGGTGCACGATTACCTGAAAAATCCGAAGGAAAAAAATATAAAAAACAAGAGATAATAACAGGCACATTTTATATGCCCCTTGCTCCTTTTATTAAAAACGCCGAGCCATTAAAAGAAGCAGAACATCTTGTGATCCAATCTGCAGAAAAGGAGCTGATTTACCCACTAACGCTTGTGGATGAAATCGTGCTGCTTTTCTGCAGAAACGGAAAGCCGATTACAGACAGCGGTCCAATTCATTTATATTTCCAAAATAAAGGTATTGACCAGACGCCCGTAACGTCAATCACAGGGTTTGAACTTAGGTAAACATTGCTTGACTGTTTAGTGGTTTGACCTTTTCAGAAATATGTTTAGCTATAATACAATCAATGGTTCAGGCTGATTGAAACGCTTGTCTTTCCAACCCGGATTCTTACCTAAACCTGATCAGTTTAAGGTAGTACCTTAGAAAGATAACGGTGATAACAGCCTGAATATATTTGTTTTAAAGGAGGTCTGCAGCCAATTGAGCGAGCCCCGAGCGTTCTCCTTTAACAAGCTTTACATGTCCTGCAATCTGCTGGTCTTTAAACCTTTCGACTACGTATGTCAATCCATTATTAAAAGCATCTAGATACGGATGATCAATTTGTTCCGGATCCCCCATGAGAACTATTTTACTTCCTTCTCCAACTCGAGTCAGAATGGTTTTCACTTCATGCTTTGTTAAGTTCTGCGCTTCGTCAATGATGATGAACTGATCTGGTATGCTTCTTCCCCGTATATAGGTTAATGCCTCCACCTCAATAGAACCCATTCCGGCAAGTATCGCCTCTAACTCTCCAGGTTTTTTCGTATTGAAAAGATATTCTAGATTATCAAAGATAGGCTGCATCCACGGTCTCAACTTCTCTTCCTTTTCTCCTGGAAGAAACCCTAAGTCCTTGCCCATCGGCACAATCGGTCTTGCAACAAGCAGCTTTTTGTAATCCCCATAATCCTCTGTTTGCATGAGACCTGAAGCTAATGCAAGCAATGTTTTTCCAGTCCCTGCCTTGCCAATTAATGTGACAAGCGGCAAGTCTCTTTTCAGCAACAATTCAATCGCCATCGTCTGCTGGACATTTCTTGGGCGAATTCCCCATATATGTTCATGATCAAAAATAAGCTTCTTCACATACTTTCGTGTTGCATCCACTATCGCTAATGCTGATGAGGACGAACCTAGCACATCTTTAAGAAGGATAAACTGATTTGGATAAAAGGCACCTGTATTATATCCAGTTCCCAGTTCTGAAATCTGCAGCTGTCCTTTTTCGTAAAACTTATTTAATATATCTAAGGTTACTTGTACATCTGTAAAACCAGTATAAAGATGATCGTTTTCCACCACGCGATCGCTCAAGAAATCTTCTGATTCAAGGCCGATAGCATCTGCCTTCACACGGACGAGTGTATCTTTACTAACCAGTATGACAGTTCGTCCATCCTCTTTTTTCTCTTCCTCTAAAGACAGGTTTTTTGCAACAGCCAAAATGCGGTTATCATTCGTTTTCTCCACGAAAATTTCCTGCAGCTGGTGAAAAGAGCGATGGTTCAATTCGATTCGTAATGTGCCACCATTTTCGAGTGGTATCTTTTCATGCAGTTTTCCTGATTCTCTTAGATTGTCAATTAGTCTGGATATTTGTCTTGCATTCCTCCCTATTTCATCCATATACCTTTTTTTGCTGTCTACCTCTTCTAAAACTACTGCTGGAATAACTACATCATTGTCTTCAAATGAAAAAATGGAATAAGGATCCTGTAACAAGACATTTGTATCTAAAACATAAATTTTACTCAAACTGATGCCTCCTGCTCTAAAACGTCATAAGTTGCCCAACTCTCCGATATCGGAAAGAACCTTGATAAAATATATGTTTTATCGAATAAAGATAGAAGATATTTTGCACAATAAACATTAGAAGTGTAAAAAAATTTTAGAGGAACCATCATAAAAGGAGGCAATCCTGCATGAAAAAAAGCATTTTATGTTCTTGTCTTGTACTGTTGCTTGCCGGCTGTGCGGCAAATGGAGATCAGCAAGCCCAAACAGACAATCATATAGCCAACGTCAAAAATTCAACGATAGATAATGTTAATCGAAAATCAGGACAAGAAATTTCCGAACGTCTTGTAGACTTAGCAACAAGCATTCCTAATGTGAATGACGCAACAGCCGTAGTTCTCGGCAGGTATGCTATTGTTGGAATTGATATTAACGCTAACTTAGAGCGTTCTGAAGTCGGCTCTATCAAGTACGCTGTAGCCGAAAGTCTAAAAAACGATCCTTATGGCGCAAACGCTATGATTGTCGCAGACCCTGATGTCAATGCACGGCTTGGAGAAATTGCCGAAGATATCCAAGATGGCAAACCAGTTCAAGGCATTTTCAACGAACTCGCAGACATTACCGGAAGGATTATTCCAGAACTGCCTGCAGATGTTCTGAACAACGATCCAGGCAAAAACCTAAAAACACCTGACAATAAATTAAACGAAAACGAAAAAAACCAACTGAAAGAAGACCAAGACAAGCAATCAAACAACCACTTGAAAGACTAACATTCGATTTCTACAGCATTTTTTATTATAATAAACCTATAATCAAATAACATAGATTGATTAGAGGTGCACGTATTGAGAGTGAAATGTGTAATATGCGATAAAATCGAAGAAATTGAAGAAAACTCCTTTCAAGCAAAAAGACTAAGAAACAGACCCATTCACACATATATGTGCAAAGAATGCGAAACAAGAATTACCCAAAATACACAAAAACGAATCGACTCCGGAAAATTCGTGCTCTACAGAAGCAAAATAAAAGAAGAAGAATGGTAACAAAAAAGCTCCGGGCGCCTGCTCATCGGCGACTAGCATAAGACAAGCAGCCCAAAGAGGGGCGTTTTTTCCCCTCATTGGGCTGCTTGGCTTATGACCTCGAGCCGATGGCGTCCGGAGCTGGATTACAAAAAAAGCGGAAGGCGACGTTTTGCTGCGGAGGAACTGGAGTTCTTCGACTGAGATAAAGGAAACACGCTGAACGCTAGGGAAGCGATGTTGACTTATCGTAGGAAGAAGAGGGA
>Ga0268252_1000431_pt1 | contig 27320 bp, 26 predicted proteins | sample AgamicMgSfrz_FD_200244 | JGI IMG/M metagenome (GOLD analysis project Ga0268252, IMG submission 200244) | Agave microbial communities from Guanajuato, Mexico - Mg.Sf.rz (v2) (version 3) | ecosystem: Host-associated > Plants > Phyllosphere > Phylloplane/Leaf | place: Guanajuato, Mexico | collected... | reverse complement strand
CAGCGTGATCGACGGCATCGCCTTCCAGACCAACATTCTGGCGCTGAACGCGGCGGTGGAAGCGGCGCGCGCTGGTGAGCAGGGCCGCGGCTTTGCGGTGGTGGCGGGTGAAGTGCGCAACCTGGCGCAGCGCAGCGCGCAGGCGGCGAAAGAGATCAAATCGCTGATTGAAGATTCCGTTACGCGCGTCGATACCGGTTCGGTACTGGTAGAGAGCGCCGGTGAAACCATGAGCGACATTGTCAGCGCGGTTACGCGCGTCACCGACATCATGGGCGAAATCGCCTCGGCATCGGACGAGCAGAGCCGTGGCATCGACCAGGTTGGCCTGGCGGTTACCGAGATGGATCGCGTAACACAGCAGAACGCCGCGCTGGTTCAGGAGTCGGCTGCCGCTGCCGCCACGCTGGAAGAGCAGGCGAGCCGTCTCAGCCAGGCGGTTGCCGTGTTCAGAATTCGTAAAGAATTCGCCGCCGCCGCCGTTAACGTAAGTACGGCCGCAAAAACGCAGCCGACTGCTGCAGCGGTAACGCGTAAAGCCGCCGCAACGGACGCCAACTGGGAAACCTTTTAATCCGTTGCACAGCGGCCAGCGAATAAAAGAGGTGTTGACAGAATTTTCGGAACCGGACAGGTCAGAAATTCATTCCGGCGCGCAGGTGAGAGACAACGGCAGTTAAGGTTTCGTCACTCACCAGGCTGGGGCGCCCCGGAACATATCTGTCCGGCTGCGAATGAGAACGGCGGGGCATAAACCCCACAGCCGTTCGCCAGCCAGATGGGGTCACACAACAGAATGCCGCGCTGGTAGAGGAAGCGGCAACGGCCACGGATTAACTCGCGGCCCGTCTGCGCAACGGGATTGTCGGACGGGGACGTTGGCGCGAGATGCGAATAAGCCATCGCCGGGATGTGGCGCCCTTTAACCCTTAATCTGCTTTTGCTGGGTGAATCTGGATGAAGAAATCGACCGTACTGGCACCACCTGAGAATGCAACGCTGCTGTCGCAGATGGTTCAGCGTTTGCCTCTCTCTGATACGCACTTTCGCCGTATCAGTCAGTTAATTTATCAGCGAGCCGGCATTGTGCTTGCCGATCACAAGCGTGAGATGGTCTACAACCGCCTGGTTCGCCGCCTGCGGACGTTGAATATCGATGATTTTGGCCGTTATCTGGCGCTGCTGGAAAACGATCAGAACAGTGCCGAGTGGCAGGCGTTTATTAACGCGTTGACCACCAACCTGACGGCTTTTTTCCGTGAGGCGCACCATTTTCCGATTCTGGCGGAACATGCCAAACGGCGCGGCGGCAGCTACAACGTCTGGAGTACGGCAGCCTCCACCGGTGAGGAGCCTTATTCCATCGCCATGACGCTGGCGGAAACGCTGGGCGCCGGACCGGGGAAATTCTCCGTTCACGCCAGCGATATTGATACCCAGGTGCTGGAAAAAGCCGCGTCCGGGATCTATCGCCAGGAGGAGTTGCGCACGCTGTCGCAGCAGCAGATGCAGCGCTTCTTTCTGCGCGGCACCGGGCCACACTCCGGCATGGTGCGGGTGCGCTCCGAGCTGGCGGGCATGGTGAGCTTTACGCAGCTCAACCTGCTGGCGCACGAATGGGCATTGCCTGGGCCGTTTGATGCGATTTTTTGCCGCAACGTAATGATCTATTTCGATAAAGAAACTCAGGAAAAGATCCTGCGGCGCTTTGTCCCGTTGCTGAAGCCCGGCGGCCTGTTGTTTGCCGGTCATTCAGAAAACTTCAGCCAGATAAGCAAAGAGTTCTATCTGCGCGGGCAGACGGTTTACGGGCTGACTAAGGAAAGATCATGAGCAAAATCACCGTAATGTGCGTTGATGATTCAGCGCTGATGCGACAACTGATGACGGAGATCATCAACAGCCATCCCGATATGGAAATGGTGGCGACCGCGCCCGATCCGCTGGTGGCGCGCGATTTGATTAAACAGTTTAACCCGCAGGTGCTGACGCTGGATGTGGAGATGCCGCGCATGGACGGTCTTGACTTCCTCGAGAAGCTGATGCGTCTGCGTCCAATGCCGGTGGTGATGGTTTCCTCGCTAACGGCCAAAGGATCGGAAGTGACGCTGCGCGCGCTGGAGCTGGGCGCTATCGATTTCGTCACCAAGCCGCAGCTGGGCATTCGGGAAGGGATGATGGCGTACAGCCAGACGATCGCCGATAAGATCCGCGCGGCGGCGCGCGCCCGCATGATGCCGCGCGTCACCCAGGCGGCACCGGCAATGCTGAAGGCGGGCCCGCTGCTGAGTAGTGAAAAGCTGATCGCCATTGGCGCATCCACCGGCGGCACCGAAGCGATTCGCCATGTGCTGCAGCCGCTGCCGATGACCAGCCCGGCGCTGCTGATTACCCAGCATATGCCGCCCGGCTTTACCCGTTCGTTTGCCGAACGTCTGAACAAGCTGTGCCAGATCACCGTGAAAGAAGCGGAAGATGGCGAACGTATTCTGCCGGGGCACGCCTATATTGCGCCCGGCGCGATGCACCTGGAGCTGGCGCGCAGCGGCGCCAACTATCAGGTGAAACTGAACGATGGTCCGCCGGTGAATCGTCACAAGCCCTCCGTGGATGTGCTGTTTAAATCGGTGGCGCTGCATGCCGGTCGTAACGCCGTTGGCGTGATCCTGACCGGTATGGGCAACGACGGCGCGGCGGGGCTGCTGGAGATGCAGCGCGCCGGCGCCTGGACCATCGCGCAGAACGAAGCAAGCTGTGTGGTTTTCGGCATGCCGCGTGAGGCTATTGCTCACGGGGGAGCCAGTGAAGTGGTGGATCTGCACCAAATCAGCCAGCACATGCTGGCAAAAATTAGCGCCGGACAGGCATTGCGAATTTAACCGAGCCCGTCCAGCGGGTCGCGATAACACAGGAGTAAATATGGCTGACAAGAATATGCGTTTTTTGGTGGTAGACGATTTCAATACGATGCGTCGTATTGTGCGCAACCTGCTGAAAGAGCTGGGCTTCAACAACGTTGAAGAAGCCGAAGACGGCGCCGACGCGCTGAATAAACTGCGCGCAGGCGAGTTCGATTTCGTCATTTCCGACTGGAACATGCCGAATATGGACGGCCTGCAGCTGCTGCAAACCATTCGTGCCGACGCCGCGCTGGGCAAGCTGCCGGTGCTGATGGTCACGGCGGAAGCGAAGAAAGAGAACATTATCGCTGCGGCGCAGGCAGGGGCCAGCGGTTATGTGGTGAAACCTTTTACTGCGGCAACTCTGGAAGAGAAGTTAGGTAAGATCTTCGAAAAATTAGGTATGTAAGGAGACGTGATGAGCGAACTTACGAAACCAGCGACCGATACGGCGTCATCGCAAGATATTATCACGCGCATTGGCTCGTTAACGCGTATGCTGCGTGACAGTCTGCGCGAGCTGGGGCTGGATCAGGCGATTGCGGAAGCCGCGGAAGCGATTCCCGATGCGCGCGACCGTCTTGACTATGTCGTTCAGATGACCGCTCAGGCCGCTGAGCGTGCGCTGAACTGCGTTGAAGCATCACAGCCGCGCCAGGATGCACTGGAAAGCGGCGCTAAGGATCTGAAAACGCGCTGGGACGCCTGGTTTGAGGACCCGATCGAGCTGTCGGATGCCCGTGTACTGGTTTCGGACACGCGCGAATATCTGGCAACCGTGCCGGAACACACCTCCTTTACCAACGCCCAACTGCTCGACATCATGATGGCGCAGGATTTCCAGGATCTGACCGGTCAGGTGATCAAGCGCATGATGGATGTTATCCAGGAGATCGAGCGCCAGCTGTTGATGGTGCTGCTGGAAAACATGCCGGAAGCGAACGCGCGTCAGAAGCGGGAAGAAAACAGCCTGCTGAACGGCCCGCAAATTAACGCGGCCGCCCCTGGCGTCGTGGCTAATCAGGATCAGGTCGACGACCTGCTTGATAGCCTGGGCTTCTAAACTAAACGCTGCCGCGCGCTGAACGGCGACGGCAGCCACTCGCTGTTATCAGGCCGATAATCGTACGATTGCCGGTCTTTTTTTGCCATTCCCTGAAATAACCCCTGTTTAACCCTGTTACTCGGCCCATTAAACTGGCCGCCGTTTGGCACTCTATGCTCAATTCCCATTCCGACGCAGGTTGACCAACGTGGCTGAAGATAGCGACGCGGAAAAAACAGAATCCCCCACACCCCACCGACTTGAAAAAGCGCGTAAAGAAGGGCAGATCCCGCGTTCCCGCGAGCTGACCTCGCTGCTGATGCTGGTGACGGGGCTGCTGATCCTGTGGATGGGCGGTGAGCCAATGGCGCGCCAGCTGGCCGAGATGGTCGCCTCCGGTTTCAGTTTCGATCATCGCTTAATTAACGATCCGGGACAGATTGTGCGTCATATCAGCCGCCTGTTAAGCAAAGCGGTCTGGGCGCTGCTGCCGATGATGGCTGGTCTGGTGCTGGTCGCCATCGCCGCGCCGATGCTGCTGGGCGGCATCGTGCTGAGCGGCAAAGCGATCTCTTTTCAGTTCAATAAGCTGAATCCACTGAGCGGCCTGAAGCGCATGGTTTCTGCCCAAACCTGGGCCGAGCTGTTAAAAGCGGTGCTGAAGGCTACGCTGGTGAGCGCGGTGGCGGGCTGGTACGTCTGGGCCAGCTGGCCGGAGATGCTGCGCCTGATTACCGAGTCGCCGTTCGATGCGCTGGCGCACGGCCTGAATATGGTCGCCGTCTGCTGTTTCCTGGTGGTGCTGGGGCTGGTACCGATGGTCGGCTTCGACGTGTTCTGGCAGCTGTTCAGCTATTTCAAACAGCTGCGTATGACACAGCAGGAAATCCGCGATGAATATAAAGAGATGGAAGGCGACCCGCACGTAAAAGGGCGCATTCGTCAGGCGATGCGCGCCGCCGCGCGCCGCCGCATGATGGCGGACGTGCCGAAAGCGGACGTTATCGTCACCAACCCGACGCACTATTCCGTCGCGCTGCAGTATGACGAGAAGAAGATGAGCGCGCCGAAAGTGGTGGCGAAAGGCGCGGGCGACGTGGCGTTGAAGATTCGTGAGACAGGCAAGGAACATCGCGTGCCGATTCTGGAAGCGCCGCCGCTGGCGCGCGCGCTTTATCGTCACAGTGAAATAGGGCAGCACATTCCGGGCGCGCTGTATGGCGCAGTTGCAGAAGTGCTGGCCTGGGTATGGCAGCTTAAGCGCTGGAAGCGCGAGGGTGGTCTGATACCGCAGAAACCTCAACGTTTGCCGGTACCGGCTGAACTGGACTTTGCAGGAGAGACGAGATCTGATGGCTAATCTGGCCGCTTTACTTCGCTTACCGGGTAACATGAAAGATACGCAGTGGAAGGTGCTGGCTGGCCCGCTGCTGATCCTGCTGATCCTGTCGATGATGGTGCTGCCGCTGCCGCCCTTTATTCTCGATCTGCTGTTTACCTTTAATATCGCGCTGTCGATCATGGTGCTGCTGGTGGCGATGTTTACCCAGCGCACGCTGGAGTTCGCCGCGTTCCCGACCATTCTGCTGTTTTCGACGCTGCTGCGTCTGGCGCTGAACGTTGCCTCGACCCGTATTATCCTGATGGAAGGCCATACCGGCGCGGCAGCGGCAGGTCAGGTGGTGGAAGCCTTTGGCCACTTCCTGGTCGGCGGCAACTTCGCCATCGGTATCGTGGTATTTATCATCCTGGTCATCATCAACTTTATGGTTATCACCAAAGGTGCCGGACGTATCGCCGAAGTGGGCGCGCGTTTTGTGCTGGACGGGATGCCGGGCAAGCAGATGGCGATCGATGCCGATCTGAACGCCGGTTTGATTGGTGAAGAGGAAGCGAAGAAGCGCCGTTCGGAAGTGACGCAGGAGGCGGATTTTTACGGCTCAATGGACGGTGCCAGTAAGTTTGTGCGTGGTGACGCTATCGCGGGCATCATGATTATGATTATCAACGTGGTGGGCGGCCTGCTGGTCGGCATCGTGCAGCACGGTATGTCGCCTGGCGCAGCGGGCGAAACCTATACGCTGCTGACTATCGGTGACGGCCTGGTGGCGCAGATCCCGGCGCTGGTGATTTCGACCGCCGCGGGCGTGATTGTGACGCGCGTCAGCACCGATCAGGATGTTGGCGAGCAGATGGTTAGTCAGCTGTTCGATAACCCGCGCGTTTTAATGCTGAGCGCCGGCGTGCTGGGGCTGCTGGGTCTGGTGCCGGGTATGCCGAACCTGGTATTTCTGCTGTTTACCGCCGCGCTGTTAGGCCTGGCCTGGTGGCAACGCGGCCGTGAGATGAAGCCGAAAGCGGCGGCGCAGCCGATTCCGCGCGCGCAGGAGACGGCCGCCACGGTAGAAGCGACCTGGGGCGATGTGCAGCTGGAAGATTCGCTGGGCATGGAAGTGGGCTACCGTCTGATTCCGATGGTGGATATGCAGCAGGACGGCGAACTGCTGGGCCGCATCCGCAGTATTCGTAAGAAGTTTGCGCAGGAGATGGGCTTCCTGCCGCCGGTGGTGCATATTCGCGACAATATGGATCTGCCTGCCGCCCGCTACCGTATTCTGATGAAAGGGGTAGAGATCGGCAGCGGCGACGCCTGGCCGGGGCGCTGGATGGCGATTAACCCAGGCACCGCGTCGGGCACCTTGCCGGGCGAGCCGACGGTAGATCCTGCCTTTGGTCTGGCGGCGATCTGGATTGACAGCGCGCTGAAAGAGCAGGCGCAGATTCAGGGCTTTACCGTAGTAGAAGCGAGTACCGTGGTGGCGACGCATCTGAATCACCTGATCGGCCAGTACGCCAGCGAGCTGTTTGGCCGCCAGGAAGCACAGCAGTTGCTGGATCGCGTGAGTCAGGATATGCCGAAGTTGACGGAAGATCTGGTGCCGGGCGTGGTGTCGCTGACGACGCTGCATAAGGTGTTGCAGAATCTGCTGGCGGAGCGCGTATCAATTCGCGATATGCGCACCATTATTGAGACGCTGGCGGAGCATGCGCCGGTGCAGAACGATCCGCAAGAGCTGACGACGGTAGTACGCGTGGCGCTGGGTCGTGCGATTACCCAGCAGTGGTTCCCCGGTAACGGCGAAGTGCAGGTTATCGGCCTTGACGCAACGCTGGAGCGTTTGTTGTTACAGGCGTTGCAGGGCGGCGGCGGACTGGAGCCTGGGCTGGCGGATCGTCTGTTGGATCAGGCGCAGCGCGCGCTGCAGAATCAGGAGATGGCAGGCGCGCCGCCGGTGCTGTTGGTGAATCATCCGCTGCGCGCGTTGTTGGCCCGTTTCCTGCGACGCAACCTGCCGCAGCTGGCGGTGCTGTCCAATATGGAGCTGACGGATAATCGTCATATTCGTATGACGGCGACCATCGGAGGTCAGTAATGCGGGCTTTATGGTTAACGTTGTTGTTACCGCTGGTTACGCAGGCGGCGGACGGCGCCTGGCAGGGCAGCGCCACGGGCGTGACGCTAAGTAACCGCGGCGTGGAGGCGTCATCGCCGCCAATTACGCCGCCCGGCCCGGTTTCCGGCATGATGAGCGTGGTTTACTGGCGCTTTGAATTAACCGGCCCGCAACCGGCGGGTTTGTTGGTGAAGCTCTGTTCCAGCGCTCGCTGTACGCCGATTGAAGGGGCCAGCGGTTCGACGCGCGGACTAACGAATGTGCCAGCCAGCGATACGCTGCGCTTTGTTTATAGCGTGCCGGGGCAGGGAAGGCTGTTTCCTGTGACGCGCGTGCGCAGCAATCAGGTGATGGTGAATTATCAGTAGCGTTGGGTAACGGTATCCGAACTTAAGCCTCGGCGTGTTTATGTAGGTAGTAACGGTGCCGGTCGCGGAAGGGGCCGTCCGTTCGGCGGGACGGCATAAACCCGTCCCTGGGGCCTCCGCCCACGCCTTCCCAGGCCGTGTGAGGCCCGCCTCACTGTCCAGCCCCTTCCACTCCCTCAGCATTGTGCTACCGGAACTTAACCAACAGATGGTTAAGTTGGGTATAACCGCAACGCCGGAGTCAGAAGCGGCGGGGCAGCCAGCACTGAGCTTAAAGCTGAGGCGGACAGGCCGCGTAGTAAAGCTTCCGCGTCAGGGATGACGCGGCAGAGCCTCCAGGGATGGATTCATGGCGTCTTTACGGAGCGGCCTGTCCACCGAAGGTGGCAACGGTAATCAAACCCACACCAGCCTTCCGCCGCACCAGCCTGAGCCAGAAGTCATCTTCCCGGCACCCATACTCAGTCTGAAGGCCGCCTTTCCAACCGACATAAAAAATCCACGCCGGAGCGTGGATTTTGCATCGTTAGCGCTAAGCCCTTCGTAAAAAAGGCGAAAGAAAATTACATACGTTCGACGGTCTCAATACCCAGCGTATCCAGACCCTGCTTCAGCGTTCTGGCCGTCAACAATGCCAGCTTCAGACGGCTCTGGCGTACCGCTTCATCTTCCGCCGACAGAATCGGACAGTGTTCATAGAAGCCAGAGAACAGCCCAGCCAGATCGTACAGATAGGCGCACATCACGTGCGGCGTGCCGTCGCGGGCAACCAGCGTAATCGTCTCTTCAAACTGCAGCAGACGCGCCGCCAGCTGAGATTCGCGCTCATCGCTCAGCTGAATAGTGCCGTCCAGCACCGCGTTCTCATCAATGCCCGCTTTGCGGAACACTGACAGCACGCGGGTATAGGCGTACTGCATATAAGGCGCGGTGTTGCCTTCAAAGGCCAACATGTTATCCCAGTCGAAAATATAATCGGTGGTGCGGCTCTTCGACAGATCGGCATATTTCACCGCGCCGATACCGACAATATTTGCCAGCTTACGCAGCTCGTCCGCATCCATATCCGGGTTCTTCTCGGATACCAGCGCGGTAGCGCGCTCTACCGCTTCATCCAGCAGATCGGACAGCTTAATGGTGCCGCCGCTGCGGGTTTTAAATGGACGACCGTCTTTGCCCAGCATCATGCCGAACATATGATGCTCAAGCGGCACCGATTCCGGCACGTAGCCCGCTTTGCGCACGATAGTCCAGGCCTGCATTAAATGCTGATGCTGACGGGAGTCGATATAGTAAAGCACCCGATCGGCATGCAGCTGCTCATAGCGATATTTCGCGCAGGCAATATCCGTGGTGGTATAAAGAAAGCCGCCATCCTTCTTCTGGATGATGACGCCCATCGGTTCGCCTTCTTTGTTCTTAAATTCATCGAGGAAAACCACGGTGGCGCCTTCGCTCTCGACCGCCAGCCCTTTGGCTTTCAGGTCGGCGACGATGCCCGGCAGCATATCGTTATATAAGCTTTCACCCATCACATCGTTACGCGTCAGCGTCACGTTCAGACGATCGTACACCGTCTGGTTCTGCGTCATGGTAATGTCAACCAGCTGCTTCCACATGGTGCGGCAATACTCGTCGCCGCCCTGTAATTTCACCACATAGCTGCGCGCGCGTTCGGCAAAAGCTTCATCTTCGTCATAGGTCTTTTTCGCTTCGCGGTAGAAGGTTTCCAGATCGGCCAGCGCAATCGCTTCATGATGTTCGCGCTGCTGCTTTTCCAGCCAGGCGATCAGCATCCCGAACTGCGTGCCCCAGTCGCCGACGTGGTTAGCGCGAATGACTTTATGTCCGAGAAACTCCAGCGTACGAGCCGCTGCGTCGCCAATTATGGTCGAACGTACGTGACCGACATGCATCTCTTTCGCCACGTTAGGCGCGGAATAGTCGATAACGATCGTTTGCGCATCAACCGGCGCAACGCCCAGACGCGGCGACGCCAGCGCGGCTTCCGCCTGTCGGGCGAGCCATTCCGGCGCGAGGAAAATATTAATAAAGCCCGGTCCGGCGATTTCAACTTTGCTGGCGATACCGTTCAGATCAAGCTGCTGAACTACCTGTTCGGCCAGCTGGCGCGGCTGCTGACCCAGTTTTTTCGCCACCGCCATAATGCCGTTGGCCTGATAGTCGCCAAACTGAACCCTGGCCGACTGACGAACCATGGGTTCGCAATCTGACGGCGCGCCAACAGCGATCATCGCCTGACTAACTTTTTCGGAAAGGAGAGCCTGAATATTCACCGCGTTACCTTCATCTGTCTGCGTTGCCCGCCGCATGGACGCGGCGGGCATAATCATCGTGGCGCCTGACAGCCTGGCAGGTTGCTGTACAATGGCACCGCGGAAAAAAGAAGGGGGGAAGTATACTTTATTTGAAAGGAAGCGTCAGCAGCCCCGTAGCGGGCGGAAACACGGCTGCAAATGTTTCCGCCACCGAGGAAAAAAGGTTAGCGACGTCGAAAATGTCGATGAGGGTTACTTACCGTTTTTTCATTGCGCACCTTCCAGTGGCGGGAGATAGCAAACCCCATCAGCGCGATAAGAACTGCAATAATAATGAGTTTAAACATATAGCCATTCCTTGTGTGATGGTCGGGGGTAAATCTATAAGAAAGGCTTAGTAGCCGCAATTGCACACCAGCCCAATTAAGAATTACCTTAAGCCGCTGGCAAACGTAATTAAAAACATTAGGTTAACGATGTTTTTATAAAATATTTTGTGGTCCTGTACCGTGCTAAACTGGACATAAGTTAGATAAATTCCGTCAATTTATCAGAAATATTAATCATAGAAGCTATTTTTACAACTATAACTGGCCTTATAAAGCAGCACGCAAAGCAGCCAATGTTTAATTAAATTGTATAAAAAGGGAGATAATGGTGCCATTCAGGAATAATCTGGAAGCGCTATCCGACCTGGCAGACGATCTGCCATGCTTCGAAAAAAAGCTGACAAATTTGGCCGAAAGGCTGGGGTTAACCCTGGAAAATCTTGAGGCTGACCATATTTCGCTGCGCTGCCATCAAATCGCCACAGCGGAGCGCTGGAAGCAAGGCCTGATGCAGGTTGGGCGCATGTTTTCAGAAAATATGATCAACGGCCGACCGATTTGCCTGTTTGAACTGGATGAGCCGTTATGCGTGGGGCCGTGGCGTATCAACGTGATCGAACTGCCGTGGCCGGGCAATAAGCTCTATCGCCACGAAGGCTGGGAACATGTTGAAATTGTGCTGCGCGGCGATCCGAAAACGCTGGGCGCGCGGGCGATGGCCCTGCTCTCCGACAGCGGCCTGCTGGAGCCGGGTATCTCGTTTAAAACCAGTGCGCCGCAGGGTGAAAATGAACGCCTGCCAAATCCCACGCTGGCGGTCACCGATGGACAAATCACAATTAAATTCCATCCCTGGAGTTTGCAGGAGATCGTCGCCAGCGAGCAAAAGCGTTAAGCGTTCGCGGCGGCCACCGCGCGCTCCAGGCGCATTACCGCCTCTTCCAGCGTGGCGCGCGTGCAGCCGAAATTAAAGCGTACGAAGCCGTCGTCACCAAAATCCCGTCCCGGCGAAAAGCCCAGTCCGTGCTGCTCAAACCAGAGCGCCGGGCTGGGTATGTCAGGAAGACGCGCCGAGATCCATGCCAGATAGGTCGCTTCCGGCGGCGCAACGTTCAGCCCTGGCAGCGCATTTACCTGCGCGCACAGCCAGTCGCGATTACGACGTAAATAATCCAGCTGCGCATCCAGCCAGGACTGACCATCGCGCCAGGCAGCGGTTGCGGCGGTTATCGCCAGAATATCCACTGACGGCACGATGCCGCGACGGGTATCGTTAAAACGCTGACGCAACGCTTTATTCGGAATGATTGCCAACGATGCGCCTAATCCAGCAATATTAAAAGTTTTCGAGGGAGAGATAAGCGTTATTGAACGTTGCCCGGCATCTTCGTCCAGCGTCGCGAACGGAATATGCTGCAGGCCAGGCTCCAGAATCAGATCGCAATGGATCTCATCGGAGCAAACGATCAGATCGTGTTGCTGGGCAAATCGCAGTTGCGCAGCGAGTTCATCACGACGATAAACCGTGCCGCCGGGGTTTTGCGGATTACACAGCATCAGCAGCTTTTCATTACCGGTTAGTTGCATTTCCGCCGCCGCCAGATCCATCGTCCAGCGCGCATTCTTCAGCCGCATCTGTAGATTTATCTGACTGCGATCCGCCCACTTCGCCGCCAGCCGAAACGGTGGATAAATTGGCGTCGGCGCCACTGTGCCTTCACCTGGCGAAGTAAAGGCGCGAACGCAAAGATTTAATCCGGCCACCACGCCGGGCAAAAGTACCAACCAGTCCGCTTCAATCCGCCAGTTATAGCGCGTCGCCATCCGCTCAATAACGACGTCGATTAGCGCATTCGGCTCGGCGCCATAACCAAAAACGCCATGTTCTACGCGCTGTTGCAGCGCCTCGATCACCGCAGGCGGCGAACGAAAGTCCGTATCCGCTACCCACAGCGGTAAAATGTCGCGATCGCCATATTTTTGCCACTTGAGACTATCGCTGTGATGCCGGTCTATCCACTGATCGAAATTGAATGCCATGATTAAGATTCTCATTACACTGCTTTGCAAACTGAGCCTAACCGAGAATCAGAAAACCAGCCAGCAGTCATTAACAGGAGGATGAAATGGTTAAACTGGAAGTATGCTGCTACGGAGTAGACTGCGCTGTTAATGCGCAAGAGGCGGGCGCTGACCGGATTGAGCTTTGTGCGGCACCGAAAGAGGGCGGTTTAACGCCATCTGCCGGCACCCTGCAGGCCGCGCGCGCGCATCTCCACATACCTGTTCATCCTATTGTTCGTCCGCGCGGCGGCGATTTTTGCTACAGCGAGCGGGAGTTCGCCACCATGAAATCCGATGTCGCCCTGATCCGCGAGCTGGGTTTTCCCGGCGTGGTATTAGGCGTGCTGGATGAAGATGCCCATATAGACATCAACAGGATGCGCGAGATTATGCCGCTCTGCGGCGATATGCAGGTGACTTTCCATCGCGCCTTCGACCTCTGTCATAGTCCGAAACGTGCATTAGAAACATTGACCGAACTGGGCGTTGCGCGCATTCTGACATCAGGCCAGCAGCAAAATGCCGAAAGCGGAATTGTATTGTTAAAGGAACTTACTGAGTTAAGTGAAGGTCCAATCATTATGGCTGGGGCAGGCGTCAGGTTAAGCAATCTGCAAAAGTTTCTGGATGTGGGTATCCGTGAGCTGCATACCTCCGCCAGCCGCCTGGTTTCTTCGCCGATGCGCTATCGCAAAGCGGGTGTTTCAATGAGTTCAGATGTTGAAACCGATGAGTTCAGTCGTCAGAGCGTTGACGGCGAGATGGTTGAGGCGATGAAAAGTATTATACAGATGAACGCGGTTCGCGTTGCCTGAACCATAACAGTTTTTGCCGCACAGCACGCCGTTCCTCAGACGTGATGTTTGCAAGTACCAAACCCCAGCATGTTGTTGGGGTTTTTTTTATGTTTCTGGAACCGTTTTCTGCGGGAGTGCTTTTTACTTTACGTAACATTAACGTAAAAACAACGATAACCCTGATAAATTACCAGGTTATGCGTTTGGTTGCGTAGCGTTAGCATAAGAGAGTGAGACAAATCAGGGCGACTTATCCGGCTTATGCTGAAGGCGGTAAAAGGCGTCTGTTGAGGAAACAAAATGAAAAAGTTAATGGTAATAGCAAGTGTCACCTTTTTAATATCATGCGCGTCATCTGGCGACCAGACAAAAATAATTGGTACGGCAAATCCTGCCTCCGTCTATTGTGAAAAAATTGGCGGCAAACTGACTATCGTTAAAGAAGCGGGTGGTGATGTGGGCTATTGTACGCTGCCTGGCGGGGAGCGCATCGAGGAATGGGCGCTGTACCGGAGGGATAATAAATAATTAAGCAGCTACAAAACCGTTTTGATAAGTTAATGAAAAACTTAAGCTTTCCTTCAATGCATGCGGGCTGAGAGCCGGAACGTCAAAATGTTCGACGGGATATGTCAACACAAGCTGGGCGTTCTGCTGACGCTGGTCATTGCAGTTGAACTGGCAATGTTCCTGTTAACGAATGAATGGATGCCGTGGAACTGGTAGGCAGGACCAGTACAAACCTGTTATGAAGAACCGTCGCCTGACGGTTTTTTCATATTTGCACAAAAGTTACGCTGTCATTCCCTCAGAGGCTAAAAAGCTGTGCTATAGATCACATTACCTTTACAGCAAACCGGGAAACAAGTATGGCTTTAGCATTAAAAAAAGATTTACTTGTAGGAGCAGTTCTGGTTGAGATACTTCGCCAACATCCAGAGATTAATTTGTCAGGTGATTTTGTCGATGCGGTTATAAAAATGAGCGATGCGCTGTGTCAACAATTTCCACACAGTGAGCGGGGCATTAAGTCAGGCGATTAAGCTGGTTGCCCGGCCAGGGGAATTAATGCATCCATCAATTCAAAGGCTCGCTTCTGCGGGCCTTTTTTGCTTTCACCATTTGGGCTGAAGAAAAGCGGCAGTGATATCGGAAAAGCCTGATCAATAAAACCCGGGAAAGGCAGCTATAAGAAAAAGCTTATATAACCTCCAGATAATTAAAGCGCTGACATAATTTTTGCAACAAGTGTTAGAAAGCTGGTCAGATAACAGATGTTGAGAGGCCAGTCATCATTACCACAACAAGGTAAAAGTTAATAAGATTGTTGTTTATCACGAGTGATAAAAGCTAACTTTTTATAGCTAATGCCAGGCTTGTCTTTCTTGAATGTTGATAACAATCAACATCTTAATTTATTTTTTCTCTGGTGATGAAGAAATTTTATACGTTTGATGAATATTGATGATTGCCGCTATTATAAGTCTCACCTTATTTATACAACCGTATTAAAAAGAAATCGCCATGAATAAAAACCTGTTGGCATTATTATTAACAAGCGCCGCTATTTTTTCATCAAACGCGATAGCTGCTTACAAAACCACACTTTCTGTCAGTTATGCAAAAAGTAACGTAAATACTAACGGCTCTCGTCTGGCTGAAAATCCAACCGGTATAAACGGCAAGTTAATAAGGAAAAATTAATGATGATTGGGGAGTGATGCTTTCACTTACCAATACCCATTATGCTAAAGATTATTATTATGGTCAGTTCAGGTGCGCCACGGAAGAATTAGACTATTTCTTTCTGCTGTTTGGAGCCTCCCGGTTTAATAAATATATTTCTGCCTACGCTCTTGCCGGTTGGGGATAGGGTGAAAGTCATAACAGCATTGGCTGGGCAAACGAAGATTACTCCGTCAGCACCGTGGCTGTTGGCGTCGGGTTGCAGTTTAACCGCACGAAAAGTGTTGCTATCGATACCGCGTGGGAAAACGCAACGTTGGACGATTATAAGGTGAATACCTGGATAGTGGGCCCTGGCTAACACTTTTAAAGCGGGCAGCCTGGTAGTCGGTGGGCTTTTTATGGCGGTTATTGCTACCTGAACGTTGTCTGGCGTCAGACTGGAGAGGTCGATAAGGACGCCGGTCATGCTGATGGCATTGGGAAAATTATTAACAGCTCAATGCTTTTGCTATTGCTGCTAATACGCTTTGTTCATCTGGCGACAGGCTAAAGCTACAGTAATTTTAACTAAATGAACCCGATCACAATATTCACATTGATTACCGTTGCTAACTACATAAGCCAGGCTTCACCTAAAGGAGTTATTTTTCCATATCAAATTAACCATTTTTAATTAATTTGTTGATTGTAAATAATTTTTTTGTTTAGCGTGAATTTTAACCATTTTCAAAGTTAATGGGTGAAACCTTGCTGCTAAAAACAGATAATCCAGTGTTTTAATCTAAATTATTGATATTTAATGTGTTATATACGATATAGCGTACAGCGCTAAAATGTAAGCGAGATTTTTTTTCACATCAATAGAAATTTTTTTAAACCCTTTTTTATCCCTTGTTACCGTTAAGCTTGTTTAATTATTAACAACGAAAAAATGATTAGCTGGCACATAGTTAGCTCACCTCTATCTCCTACACAGCGGCTGTTGGCGCTACGTTTTGCTATCAAATTCTGCCCGCATTAAGACCAATTTTTTCAGTTAGCAAACTTGACACTTTTTTAATAGCTAATAGTATTTTTAATAACAAAGGTTATGAAATGTGGTGAATGTGTTAACCGCCTCGTTAGCTAACTAATAAGCCGCATTCATGCTTCAGAGGCGTGTTGAAGCATAGTTAACCCCCGGAGCGGCGCCTCGGCGCCGATGGGAAGTTAAATAACTGACGGGCTGAGTAGCTGAAGAGGTTCGCCATGATTTATGTCTTATATCGTGTCGCCGGTGGGCAGTATCGCGAGTTCACCTTACCGGATGATGATGTGGCGGCTTACCGGCGCAAATCACGGATTAAAAAGATAGCGACGCCGACGAGTTCGGCGGAGGAGGAGAGTTCTACTGCGGGTAAACGTGGATCGTCCACGGTTAAAAAGCCGTTAGATGGACCTTCGAGGTAGCGATAAACGCTGATGCGCTCGTGAACCCGCGCGATCACCAGATCGCCTGATTCCGGCGGAATATCTGTATCGACAATCACGATACTGCCCGCCGTAGCCTCAGCACAGCCGCTGTTTCGATCTATCAAATAGGCTCGCCAGGTTTTTTTGGCGCGGACGCCATTAGGCGTGGTAACGGTCTCGCTGGTTTTACCCGCCAGCGTCCAGACAGGGACGTCACTGGCCGCGGGAGCATGTGAAAAGCCTTCTTTTGTTGAAGGCCCCTGCATCTCTCCCTGGCCTTTGGCCAGCCATTCGACATTGACGTTGAGTGCGGCAGCGATGTCGACAAGTTTACGCGATCCGGCCGCCTGACCTTTCGTCAGACGCCAGATAGTAGGCTGAGAAACGCCGGAGGCTTTTGCTAAAGCACCCTGAGTCATTCCGGCCATGTTCATCGCTATATTGAGCCGCGCAGCAAGAGAATCTGTTTTCATAAACGAAAATTTATAGCGTGCCGTATTGTTCGTCAAACACGCTTTGCTATGGCTTGTTTCGATACGTTTTGTTATGGGTTAACGCATTATACATAACAGAATGAAAACCACCAATGTGTCAGAGCCAATTTTTATCAAGGTTACGGGTTAGCTGGAAAAGGAGCGTTGTTATGAGTGAGATAATAAAAATTCTTAAGTTTGAAGAGGGTTATCGGGCAAAACCTTACATCGATACCGAAGGTTATCCGACCGTGGCTTATGGCATCAAACTGGGGCCGCGCGGTTGCCCAATTGAGAATTATACCTTTACCGTTCCAGAGGTGGTGGGAAGTGTCTGGCTGGAAACCCTGTTAAGCAATAACAGGTTACAAATGAACGCCATACCGGGCATTGTTGATGCGCTGCGACACTGTAACGAACCGCGTAGCGATATTCTGTACAGCATGGCGTGGCAAATGGGCGTCGAGGGTCTTGCGGGATTCAAGAATATGCTGGCCCTGATTTCACAGGAAAATTTTACGGCGGCGGCGAGCAGTATGTTAATGAGCAAATGGGCAAGACAGACGCCTAACAGAGCGAAGCGTCATGCTGATGTCATGCGTAGCGGCAGCTATAACAGCTACAGAGGAGTAATTATATGATGACGAAACTTCGATTGGTTAAGGACTGGCAGCAGTGGTGGCGTTGGCATTCTACGAAAGCGCTGGTGCTGCTGGGGCTGCTGCCCACTATCTGGCTGGAGATGCCAGCCGATATGAAAGCGATGATTCCGTCTCACTGGCTACAAATTGTTTCATTCGTTGTGATGCTGTTGGGCATGCTTTCTCGAATTACCCGACAAAAGACGCCAAATGATACAACGACGCCAACGGATAATGAAAGTTCTGATAATACGCACCAGGGCTAAATAATAAAAACGGCAAAAAAATAATTTCCGTAATAAAAGCGGAAAGGGATTTCCGCAACCTTAAATTGTGTGCTGAATATTTTAACAAGGAAATAAAACTCTTATTTATTCAATCTGGAGGTTCACCATGGCTTTAACTACATCTTCTCAAAAAATCGCAGCAATTAGCGCAACAGATTATACCACTGATAATACTGCTGCCTTTCAGGCGCTGCTTAATAAAGAAAGATATGTCATCATCGATACCATTATTAATCTGTCTGCACAGGTTAAAACTGCCTTTGAAGGGCAGATTATCGAAGGAACGGAAACGGGTGAAATCCGGCCAATAGGCACTGATATGAGTATTCGCTCGATGATTGCCCTGAAGCATAAGCGTTGTCAGCTGCGTAGTCTGAAATCGACTAACCCGCTTTTATTACAAAGTAATGCGTCGGGTGATAATGGCGGCGGTCGTCAGGGGACGGTAGATATTCAGGCGGACTTCTGCGTTGTTGAAGGCTGTACCATGATTAACCAGGTTAATGCCGTTATTGCGGGGTCAATCTATCGTGCGCATGGTTCACGTATTCTCAATAACAACTTCCTCGACTGCCTGGGCGTTGGTCTGGAAGAGCGGGGTGATGCCGTCAGTATTTGGGGTTCCGGTACGGTGATTGCGCATAACTATGCTTCCTGTAAAGAAGGCACCGATGGGCGTATTGCGTTTCATGCCGAAGCGCCGGTGACGTCCAACAGCGGGCGCGCCCAGTTCGATGCGCAGCACACCATTATGGCGAATAACCTGGCTTATGGTCCGTTCCGTCGTCACTTTGTGATGGAAGGGATTACCAACGGGACGGCGATCGGGAATATCTCTCTCGGCGGCGCAACCTGGTGGGGCGAAGCTTATATTATGTGTACCAACGTGCTGGCGGAAAATACGATTAAATATACCCGTACCCCTGCCGATACGCAGGGCGGCAACTGGGCGCCGAAACGCGGTGCGATTTGCGTACAGAACTGGTCATATAACGTAAGCATCCGTTCAAACGTCATTATGGCTGAAGATTCAGCCGGCGATGGTTTTATTCTTGACCGCTCATCAACGGTAAAAGCCGAACACCGTTTAACGCTGCAGCTTTCTATGCTGAATAAAGGTAGCGAAACCAATAATGCCTTTAATTTGGTACCGGCAGAAGATCTGCATCTGAATACCTGTTATGCGGCAGGCTTCGCCAGCATAATCAAAGGAACCACCAGCGATTATAATACTGTGCTGTTAACCGGTTGTCGTATGAGAACCAATGGTACCGCGACCGGCGTATTAATTCAGGGCGGCTCTGGCGGTACATTGTCAATTAACCACAGCATTATTGATGTCGGCAGTAATAATTTTGCCATGAACCTGTTTAATCTGGCTAAAATCCATATTACCAGTACCGGTTATGCCGCAGGAAAATTTGCCGTTGGCCTGCAAAATATCGGTGAGAAATTTGTTATGAGCAACTGCTATAACCTGAATTCTGCTGTGCCGCTCAGCCTGCGCTACAGCAAAACCAGCACCACAGGCGGTTCTCCGGTGGTGACATCAGAAGGGGACGTACCGGAAATTGAATGGCTGTTTAATGAGAATGACGGCATTACCTGCGGATTCGTTTACTCGCAGGCGCAGCTTAAATCGCTGACCTCTACGGTAAACGTGACCGGTAAGGCGATGGGTAAAATTGTCCTGGGCTACAGCGCCGACAAGAAACTGCGTTACTACTACGCCTCGGGGCCGGCGGTCAACTCGCCCTGGGTCTCTTTCGATAACACTGAGACCGTCACGCCAGCCTGATCCTCAAAGCCTTCTGTGCAATGCAGAAGGCTTTTTTGATAAGGAAATTTTAACTGTGAGCAGCGCCTGCCGGATACCCTGCACGCTGCTCTTTTTAATTAATTGCAGACCGTAGCAAACTAAAGAAAGCGCAGTTCACCAATTACCTCGCCACACACGCCACTCTGTAAACGCGCCCTGAAAACCTTTCTGTTTGTGACTCTGAAGCACGCCTTCAATGAAATCACGCCTGTTGAACCCGTTCTGACAGTCAGGAAACGCTGGTCCTTTATAATTTCTTAATGCAAAAATAATTATATTAATAATTTACAGGATTAATTATTGCACTATCCTCAGCGAGCAAGTTGGCGTGCATCAGGTAAAAGTCAGGTCCATTTATCTAATCAATTAGAGAGGATTACCATGCCAGTCTCCACGTCGTCGCTCAATATCAAAACCCAAAGCGCTACAGATTACACCACGGATAATACGGCAGATTTGCAGAAGCTGATTAATCAAACCACACACGTTATTATCGACACCGTTATTAATCTTTCCGGGCAAGTTAAAACCGCCTTTGACGGACAAATTATTGAAGGGACTGAAACCGGCGAAATCAGGCCGATTGGCAATAAGATGGCCATTCTCTCAATGATTGTTCTCAATCATCCGCGCTGTAAGCTGTTAAATCTGATTTCAACCAATCCTTTATTACTACAGAGCGACGCCGAGCCAGAAGAGGGCGGCGGACGGCAGGGAACGGTAGATATTCAGGCCGATTTTTGCGTTATTCAGGGATGTACTATGACCAATCAGGTTAATGCGGTCATTGCCGGATCGATTTATCGCGCTCATGGCTCGCGCATCCTGGAAAATAACTTTTTCGACTGTCTGGGGGTCGGGCGCGAAGATCGGGGCGATGCGGTCAGCATCTGGGGATCGGGAACGGTGATTGACGGCAACTACGCTTCCTGCAAAGAGGGAACGGACGGGCGACTCGCCTTTCACGCTGAACTGCCGGTTACCTCCAACAGCGGACGGCCTGAGTTTGATGCGCAGCATACCATTATGACTAACAATCTGGCGTATGGCCCGTTTCGCCGCCATTTTGCTTTTGAAGGGATCAGCAACGGTATCTCCATTGGCAATATCTCCATTGGCGGCGCAACCTGGTGGGGCGAAGCCTACATTATGTGTTCCAATATTATTGTGGAAAACACCATTAAATATACCCGTACCAGCGATCAGAATGCAGGCGCGCGCTGGAATCCAAAGCACGGAGCCATCTGTATTCAGAACTGGTCGAATCATGTCAGCATTCGCTCAATGGTATTAATTGATGAAAATGCATCAGGCGCGGGCGTTATTTTAACGCGCTCCTCAACGGTAGCGGGCGAGCATAAATTAACGCTCCAGGTTTCTATGCAGAATAATGGCCTGGAAACCAATAATGCCTTTGATTTAGCCCCTGCGGAAAATTTGCATTTAAATAATTGCTTCGCTGAGGGGTTTGCCAATCAGATTAAAGGCGTAACGGACAGCTATAATAATGTGTTGTTAACCGGCTGTCGGCTGATTGGCAACGGAACGGCGACCGGGATATTATATAATCTGCATGAGAAGGCAACCGGCGGAAATATCTCTATTAATCACAGTATTATTGATGTCGGTACTAGCAACTTCGCCGTTAATTTAATTGATATAGCAAAAGTACATATTACCAGCACCGGCTTCGCAGCGGGTAAGTTTGCCGTAGGCCTGCAGAACATCAGCGAAAAATTTATTATGAGCAACTGCTATAACCTCAACTCCGATGTCCCGCTAACGCTGCGCTATACCACCACCAGCGGCGGCTCGCCGGTCGTGAGTTCTGCTGGCGACGTGCCAAATATTGAGTGGCTGTTCAATGATAATGTCGGCATTAACAGCGGTTTTGTCTATTCGCAGGCGCAGCTGGCCTCATCTGCAGCGGTAATCAATGCGGTCGGTAAATCGTTGGGTAAAATCGTGCTGGGCTATGATGTTAATAAGCAGCTACGTTATTACTATGCAACGGGCGAGAAGGCGACGGCGCCATGGGCTATGCTGGAAAGCACGACTTCGGTCACGCCAGCCTGACCTTAACCCTTCCGCCGCTGGCGGAAGGTGTGCGAATGCCAGCGTTCCGCCGTTTGACCACAGGAATTGATTATGACGTCTGGATACCTGGCATTGATTATTGGCAGCTTCAGCCTGTTTTTGTGCAACCCCAGTCTGGCGGCAGAAACCTGCCGCCCTGTCCCGGAGGCGATCAAACAGAGTAACAGCGTTATTCTGCTGGGCGGCACGGCGAAGGGGAAGATCAAACAGGTCGTGATGGGCGAGTTTGGTAAAAACGTCAACTCGCAGAAACGCGTGCTGGGGCTGTTTGACCGCTGCGGCCAGCTTACCGTGGCGGATATCAGCTACGATAAAAACGATCAAAATATTGTACTGGCGATGGTGCAGCATATTTCGCGTGTCAGCCACGGCTGGCTGGCCGAATATCAGATTTCCGTAAAGGTGAAAAAAGAGGATGCGCTGGTGGAGGTGAATAAGAAGCAGGGCATCATCAGTTATATGGTCGGCGTAAAGGGCAATATCATCAGCGCCAGCGACACCTTTATGCTGATGGGCAACAAAGGCTTTACCGAAACCACTTACGATTACGATAAACAGCTGCGCCTGAGCAGCAGCGTCTCACGCGGTTCGGATGCGCAGGCTAACGGCGAATATCGCTATCGTTGGAGCAAAGAGGGCTTGCTGCTCGGCAGCACCTCGCCGCAAAGTCAGGAAACTTACACCTATGATAAGCAGCAGCGCGAGCTGGGCTTGCGTATGGTTAACAACACCAGCAACGGCGCCGTGACCACGCTGGATGAATGCCAGAGCTGGGATAAACCCGGCAACTGTACTTTAAGCTATTCCCGTGAAACGGAAGTGGCCGGACAGGAAACGATTGAACGCCAGCTCAGCACCGCCTACCGTTTTGAATACTGGGATAGCGAGCCGGAGTAGGGCGGCAAAAAAGGGCGCCGAACGGCGCCCCGGATTTTATTTCACGCTTTTGCTAAAGGCATCAACGGCCAGGATGGCATTCGCCACCGCTTCTGGCGTCAGATTCGGATTGAGGTTTTTCAGCGTGTCGCCTTCGCTGTTGGCCAGCGCGCCGATTTTTACCAGGTTCTCCCAGCTCTCATTTTCCAGATGCATTTCCGCCAGCGTAGTCGGCATTTTGATGGCCCGATAGAAGCGGATATAGCGGGCGATCTCCTCATCAGGGCGCTGCTCCAGCACCATCTGCGTCAGCATGCCGTAAGCCACTTTTTCACCGTGCGTCAGATGGTGAATATCGCCTTCAATGGCGGTAAAGCCGTTGTGGATCGCATGCGCACCCGCCAGTCCGGCGTTTTCAAAGCCCAGGCCGGAAAGCAGCGTATTGGCTTCCACTACCGCTTCAACCGCTGGGGTAACCCGCTTTTGCTCAACGGCGGTCCAGGCGCTGTAACCCCAGGTCAGCAGCGTTTCCTCACAGGCGCGGGCGATCGCCATACCGGCAATAGTTGGATCGCCATTTACCATCGATTTACCGTGCGAACGCAGCACCGCCTGCGCCTCAACATAGGTAGCCAGACCGTCGGCGATACCGGAGGCAAACAGCCGTACCGGCGCCTGCGCGCAAACCCAGGTATCGACCAGCACCAGATCGGGATTCTTGCTGTAAAAACGATAGCTTTCAAAGACGCCGTTATCGGAGTAGATCACCGAGAGCGCGCTGCAGGGCGCATCGGAGCGCTGTCACCCAACTCTTTCAGATAGCCCCCCAGTTCCGCCAGCACGCCAGCGCCCTGAACATATTTACGCGGGGAAGAAAAAACAAACTTACTCATACCGGCTCTCCTTTAGCTGTGGTTGAAACATCATGGCTAAAGCCTGGCAGGTTTCTGTGGGTTGGGTTGACGATCCGTGGGAAAAGCGCGAATTGCGCTAGCCGTAGCGCTGCTGATGGGCTTTTTTACGCTGCAGATAATCTTCATCGGCACGGATCTTATCCCAGTAAGCTTTAAATATGGTCGCCGACTCCACCTTTTCCTGATCCAGCTGTTGCGGCAGCACCTGACGCTGCGCGTCATACTTTTTGCCGCCCGGATGGTTGGCATAGCGCCGCGCGCGGGTAAAGCCCATCTGGATAAATTTGCGCGCCATATCCATCCCGACAAAGTCATTCTGTTGCCGGTAAGCCTCAAACAGTTCCATTATTTTTTCTGCTGATTCGCATGCAATCGCCGGGGTACGAAATCGCCAGTGCGGCAAAATTTCCGATTTATAAGGCTCGACAAGCAGCACGCCCTGTTCGCCACGGCCTACCTGGTACAGCTCCGGGTGCTGGCGAAAATCGATGCTGTTAAAATCCTGCTGGTAATCAAACTCTCTCATTGCTCCTCCTGCCGTCGCTGCGTTAAGTTTAGCGTTCGTTATGCAATTCTGCTTATTCTGGAACGGAGCGCATTATGACGGCTTTACTGGCGGAGCAGGCGCTGTCGCGCCGTTAAAGAACAGGGCATCGCCGGGATGCCCTGAAATGTTAAGGCTTGCGCGCCACCAGCACGGCGCGTAATGGCGCAGGATAACCTTCAACGGTTTTGCTGTGGTCGTTGGGATCGAGGAAGTCGGCCAGCGACTCGGTGGTCATCCAGTCGGTGCGGCGCTGCTCTTCGGTGGTGGTGCGGGAATAATCCACAATGCGCACATCAACAAAGCCGCATTTTTCCAGCCAGCGCGCCAGCGCAGCGGCGGAAGGAATAAACCAGACGTTGCGCATTTGCGCATAGCGTTCGCCCGGCACCAGCACATCATGTTCGTCGCCTGCAATCACCAGCGTTTCCAGCACCAGTTCGCCGCCGCTCACCAGCTGATTTTTTAGCTGGTAAAGGTGGTCAAGCGGCGAGCGGCGATGATAAAGCACGCCCATGGAAAACACGGTATCAAAGGCTTTCAGCTCCGGCAGCTGCTCAATGCCGACCGGCAGCAGATGCGCGCGCTGGTCGTTACCAAGCAGCTTGCGCACCGCTTCGAACTGGCAGAGAAACAGCTGGGTCGGATCGATACCGACCACCCTGTTGGCACCTGCGCCAAGCATGCGCCACATGTGGTAGCCGCTACCGCAGCCCACATCCAACACCAGACGATCGGTGAGCGGCGAAATGTGCGGCAGAACGCGATCCCATTTCCAGTCGGAGCGCCATTCGGTATCGATGTGCGTACCGTAAAGCGAATAAGGACCTTTGCGCCACGGCATCAGGTTGCGCAATAGCTTTTCAATGCCCTGGCGCTGGCGATCGCTGAGTTCGTCGCTGTCGGCGCTGACGCTCTGTTGCAAATCCAGATGCTGCGGCGTCAGCAGCGGCAGATTATCCACCGCCTTTGTCCAGTTGCGGAAATGGCCGTGCAGATTTTCACGCTGCCAGGCGGCAAGCTGCGCCGGCAGCACTTCAAGCCATCTGGCCAGCGGCCCCTGAGCGATCAGCCGATAAAAATTGCCGAAATCGATCATGCCGCACCCGCTTTTAACGCCACCAGCGAACCAAAGTTAAAGCACTGGAACCAGAGTTCGCTGTGCTGAAAACCGGCCTGGCGCAGGCGCGCCTTATGGGTTTCCACCGAGTCGGTCAGCATAACGTTTTCCAGCATGCTGCGCTTCTGGCTGATCTCCAGCTCGCTGTAGCCGTTGGCGCGCTTGAAATCGTGATGCATGTTAAACAGCAGTTCGCCCACCTCGGCGTCTTCAAAGCTGAATTTTTCCGACAGCACCAGCGCGCCGCCGGGATTCATACCCTGCCAGATGCGCTCCAGCAGCAGCAGACGATCGGCGGGCGCCAGAAATTGCAGGGTAAAATTCAGTACCACCAGCGAGGCGTTTTCAATATCGATATCGCGAATATCGGCCTCGATCACCTCAACCGGCGTGCTGGCGCGGAAGGCGTCAATATGGCGGCGGCAGCGCTCAACCATCGCCGGCGAGTTATCCACGGCGATAATTTTGCAGCCCTCAACCTGCACCGAACGGCGTACCGAAAGCGTGGCGGCGCCCAGCGAACAGCCCAAATCGTAAACCTGGGTATTGGGCTGTACAAAGCGTTCGGCCAGCATGCCGATCATAGAAATGATATTGGAATAACCCGGCACCGAGCGCTGGATCATGTCGGGGAAAACTTCAGCTACGCGCTCGTCAAAGGTCCAGTCGCCCAGTTTATTAATGGGAGCGGAGAACAGCGTATCTCGATTAGACATAGGGGGAAACCCGATCAACTACGGAAAAGGCGGTATTTTGGCAGAAAGCGCGGCAGGCTGCATCTTTTGTGGCGGCTATGGCTAACGCCCTCTTATGTTCGCGTTAAACGGTACCCTCTTCATCTTTACCTCTCGGATGAAGCGCTGAATAACATCTTTAATAATCAGACCTGATCTCACAAATCACCTTTCCGATATAAAACGTCGGGCTTTCAGATAAAGAATGTCGGCATTAGCTGTGGACTGGTGCAGGAGTTAACCACTCTCTGTGCAATGATTGGCAATAATATTATATCCATTCTTTTAGTTTACCTTTGTGTTGATTCAGCGCATTTTGAAAATATGACGGGTTATTAGAATTATCGTACTCATTTAGCAGTAATTTTTGCAGGAAAGGTCATCAACTTGTCCAAATTACACCAAGCCATTTTTGCTATACTGGCCTGTGCTTCATTCGCCGTACAGGCTGCTATTCCTGATAACTTAACAATCGCCTGGCCGGTAAATGTAGGGCCTCTGAATCCCCATCTCTATACGCCAAACCAGATGTTCGCTCAGAGCATGGTTTATGAGCCGTTGGTAAAATATCAGTCCGATGGTTCAGTGGCACCGTGGCTTGCCAAAAGCTGGACGCACACGGCAGATGGCAGAACCTGGACTTTTACGTTGCGCGATGATGTCAGTTTTTCAAACGGTGAAATCTTTGATGCCAGCGCTGCCGCTGCGAATATTCGCGCTGTACTTGATAATCGCCCGCGTCATGCCTGGCTGGAACTGACGAATCAGATTAGCAACGTGAAAGCACTGAGCAAAACGGAACTGCAAATTACCCTGAAAAACGCCTACTATCCGCTCCTGCAGGAGCTTGCCCTGCCTCGACCCTTCCGCTTTATCGCCCCGTCGCAGTTTAAAGATAATGAAACGATGCACGGCATTAAGGCACCGATCGGAACCGGCCCCTGGATACTGAAGGCCTCGGAGCTGAACCAGTACGATGTGCTGGTACGTAACGATCGTTACTGGGGTAAAAAACCGCAGATTCGCCAGATTACAGTTAAAGTTATACCGGACCCTACCACCAGAGCCGTAGCTCTGGAGACGGGGGATATCGATTTACTTTATGGTAATGAAGGGCTGCTACCGCTCGATACCTTCGTTCGTTTCAGTCAGAACCCGGCTTATCGTACCCAACTCTCACCTCCGCTTGAAACGGTGATGCTGGCTCTCAATTCCGCCAAAGCACCAACTAACGAACTGGCGGTGCGTGAAGCATTGAACTATGCAGTAAATAAAAAATCCCTCATCGATAACGTACTGTATGGTACCCAACAGGTTGCCGATACGCTGTTTGCACCGACTGTACCCTATGCCAATATTCATCTGAAGCCGCGTCATTACGACCCGCAGCGGGCAAAATCATTGCTGGAGAAAGCAGGATGGCAATGTCCCGCAGGC
>Ga0268252_1000427_pt1 | contig 27423 bp, 28 predicted proteins | sample AgamicMgSfrz_FD_200244 | JGI IMG/M metagenome (GOLD analysis project Ga0268252, IMG submission 200244) | Agave microbial communities from Guanajuato, Mexico - Mg.Sf.rz (v2) (version 3) | ecosystem: Host-associated > Plants > Phyllosphere > Phylloplane/Leaf | place: Guanajuato, Mexico | collected... | reverse complement strand
TCTCGCCGCGCGACGCAGGCCGCGCGACGAGCCTCGGCAGCGTCGTGCAGCAGATGTCGCTCGGCCTCGGCGTGACGGTGGCCGGCCTCGTGCTGCACGTGTCGCACTGGCTCCAGGGCCATCAGGCAATGGTGTGGTCGGATTTCTGGCCGGCGTTCCTGGTGGTCGGGCTGTGCTCGTTCGCGTCGATTCCGATCACGCGATGGCTGCCGCCGGGCGCCGGCGACGAAGTCGCGCGCGGCAAGCGGGCATAAGCGGCGGCGCCGCGACATGACCTGTCGCTCGGCGACGGACGAAAACCGGAAAAACAAAAAAATTAGCGAACATCCACACGGGGCCGGTGCACAGCCGCGTGGATGTTCGCTCAGGGCTCCGGGTCTCCCGATGGGGGTTGAGAATCCCGGATTCGCTTCCTGCGTGCCATGGACATATGTGCGTCGGAAGCGGAATCGTTGCGCGCACTTGTCGTCGCGCCATGAACTGCACTATAGGGAAACTTGCGCCACGCATCTGTCAACCATTGTCAGACGCGTGGCAGCCGCACGTCGCACGCGCGCGCCGCTTTCGCGCTAAAGTGGTTCCCGATCGCCACCCTCGACCGTCCTGCCGATGCTCACGCTCTCGCCCGCCTCCGCCCGCGCCCTGCATCTCGCCGCACAGGGCCTGCTCACGCCGCCCCGCCGCAAGGCGACCAAGGCCGACGTGCTCGACACGATCCGCCGGATGGCGCAGTTGCAGATCGACACCATCCACGTCGTCGCGCGCAGCCCGTATCTCGTGCTGTTCAGCCGCCTCGGCGATTTCTCGCCGCACTGGCTCGACGAACATCTCGCCGAGGCGCGCCTGTTCGAATACTGGTCGCACGAAGCGTGTTTCCTGCCGATCGAGCAGTTCGGGCTGATGCGCTACAAGATGCTCGACCCGTCGGGGATGGGCTGGAAATATGCGGCCGAATGGCACGAGCAGAATCGTCCGGAGATCGAACGGCTGCTTGCGCGGATTCGCGACGAAGGCCCGGTGCGGTCGGCCGATTTCGCGCGCGAGGACGGCGTGAAGGGCAACGGCTGGTGGGATCGCAAGCCCGAGAAGCGTCACCTGGAAGTGCTGTTCACGACGGGCGACCTGATGGTGTCGGCGCGTCGCAATTTCCAGCGCGTGTACGACGTGCGCGAACGCGTGCTACCCGACTGGGACGATACGCGCGACCTGCCGCCGCGCGAAGCCGTGCTGCCTGCGCTGCTCGACTACACGTGTCGTGCGCTCGGCGTCGTGCGTGCGGACTGGGTGGCCGACTACTATCGGCTGCCGCGCCGTTCGTACCGCGCGGAGCTGGAGCGGCTCGCGGATGCGGGCGACCTGATTCCGGTGCAGATCGACGACTGGAAGGAGCCGGCCTACGTGCACCGCTCGCTCGATGCACTGCTGCCGGCCGCCGCGGCAGACACGCTGCGCTCGACGGTCACGACGCTGCTGTCGCCGTTCGATCCGGTCGTCTGGGACCGGCGGCGCGCGTCGACGCTGTTCGGTTTCGATTACACGATCGAGTGCTATACGCCCGAGCACAAGCGGCGCTACGGCTATTTCTGCCTGCCCGTGCTGCATCGCGGCCGGCTGGTCGGCCGCGTCGATGCGAAGGCGCATCGCACGCTCGGCACGTTCGAATTGAAGGCCGTGCACGTCGAGCCGGGCGTGCGCTTCGGCGCCGGGCTCGCGGCCGACGTCGCGAAGGCCGTGAAAAAGCTCGCGGCGTGGCACGGCACGCCGGAGGTGACGGTCGCGCACGCGCCGCCGGCCCTCGTGCAGGCATTCGCGCGCACCTGACGCCGCGGGCCACCGGCACGCTAGCCGAGCATGTGCACGCCGGCGTCGATATAGTGCGTGCCGCCCGTGATCGCCCGCGCGCCGTCGCCGGCAAGAAACGCGCAGAATGCCCCGACGTCGTCGATGTCGAGCGCGTGATGCAGCGGCGCCCGGCGTGCGGTATCGTCGAGCAGCCGGCCGAAGTCCGGCAGGCCCGACGCCGCGCGCGTCGGCAGCACGCCCGGCGAAATCGCGTTGACACGAATGCCCGCCCCGCCGAGTTCGGCCGCCAGGTACCGCACGCTCGCTTCGAGCGCGGCCTTGACCGGCCCCATCACCCCGTAGTTCGCGACGACCTGCTCCGCGCCGAGATAGCTCATCGCCATCAGGCTCCCGCCGCGCGTCATCAGCGGCTCGGCGAGCCGCGCCATCCGGATGAACGAATGGCACGACGTATCCATCGCCAACGAGAAGCCTTCCGGCGAACTGTCGACCACGCGGCCCTGCAGATCGGCCTTCGGTGCATACGCCACCGAATGCAGCACGAAGTCGAGCGCGCCCCATTGCACCGTGATCGCGTCGAACACCGCCGCCATCTGGTCGGGGCGCCCGACGTCGAGCGGCATCCGGATCGGCGCGTCGAGTTGCGCGAACAGCGGCTCGACGTGCGGCAAGGTCTTGTCCGACTGCCAGGTCACCGCGAGCGTGGCGCCCGCCCGGCAAAACGCGCGTGCACATCCCCACGCGATGCTCTGTTCGTTCGCGATGCCGACGACGAGCCCCCGCTTGTGTCGCAACGTCATGTCGCCTCCCTTGTCGATCCGCGTGGGCCTAGCGCTGCGCCGCGATCCATCGCGCGATGTCGGGCCATACCGTCGCCAGCGTGCGCGTCCCCATGAACAGGCCGATATGGCCACCCGGCACGAGCCGGCTCTCGATCCGCGACGCGGGCGTCCCGAGAAGATCGCGCGCACCGAACACCTGCTCCGGCGTCGTGATGTCGTCGGCCTCGCCGGAGAGCAGATAGACCGGGCACGCGACATCCTTCAGGTCAAGCGTGCGCCCGAGCGCGACGAACGTGCCCTTCGCGAGCCGGTTCTCCTTGAAGATCTGCACGATCGCCTGCAGGTACCAGCGTCCCGGCAGGTCGATCGGGCTTTCGTACCAGTTCGCGAACACCTCGCGCTTGCGCAGGTATTCCGGATCGTCGAGATGCTCGTACAGGTCGACGTGCTCGGCGAGATAGTGCTGGTCGGGATGCATGTTCTTCCAGCCGCGCAGCATGAAGCGCCCGCGCATCAGCCCGCCGCCCATCGCGACGAGTTCCTCGTAGAACGACGTCGGATACGTGTGCACCATCTGCTTGATCGGGCCGTCTCCCGCGTCGGTGTCGATCGGCGAGCCCGCCAGCACGAGGCTCGCGACCTTGTGCGGGAAACGCGCCGCATACATCGCCGACATCCAGCCGCCCTGGCACAGCCCGACGAGATTCACGCGGCCGCCGAGTTCGTCGACGCACACGTTCAGCTCGGCCAGATACTGGTCGATCTCGAGGTCCTTCATGTCCTCGGTGGCCGAGCGCCAGTCGGTCAGGTACAGACGCGTCACGCCGTGCTCGCGCAGCGTCTGCATCAGGCTCTGCCCCGGCTGGTAGTCGGCGATCATCGCGCTGTGTCCCGCGTACGGCGCATCGACGATCGTCGGCAGCCCGTGCGCCGGCGCGGCCGAATAATCGCGAAACGTCATCGTCCGCAGTTCCAGCAACGGCCGGTTCGGCGATGCCAGCGCCGGGTGCGCTTCGAAATGGAGCTTCTCTTCTTCCGCGAGAAAGCGCAGATTGCGCGCCGCGATCTCGGCGCCGGCCGCAAACATCGCCGTGGCGGCAGCCATCGGCCAGAAAATCGGCAGCGCGGGGGCGCTGACGGCAGGGGAAGGCGTGTCGCGTGCTGTCATCGAAGGTCTCACCGGGTCGGATACGGCGTGGAGGGAATCGCGTCGTCCAGCACGCGGCGCGTGTGGCGCGCGATCATCAGGTTCTCGTCGGTCGGGATCACGCGCACCGTCACGCGCGACGCGTCGCTCGAAATCACCGGCAGGCCGGCCGCGTTCGCCGCGTCGTCGAGCACGATGCCGAGCCACGCCGCGCGGCGGCAGATCCGTTCACGCACGCGCGGCGCGTGCTCGCCGATGCCCGCCGTGAACACGAGCGTGTCGAGACCGCCGAGCACGCCGGCCAGCGCGGCGAGTTCGCGGGCCGCGCGATAGGCGAACAGCTCGACCGCATGCGCGGCCGACGGTGCGTCGCTCGCGAGCAGCGTGCGCATGTCGCTCGACACGCCCGACACGCCCAGCAAGCCCGATTCGGCATAGATCAGATGCTCGACCTCGTCGAGCGACCGGCCCGTGTGACGCTGCAGGTACAGGATCACGCCGGGGTCCAGCGCGCCCGTGCGCGTGCCCATCGGCAGCCCGTCGACGGCCGTGAACCCCATCGTCGTCGCGACGCTGCGGCCGTTCGCGAGCGCGCACAGGCTTGCGCCGTTACCGAGGTGCGCGACCACCGTCCGGTGCTGCGTCCACGACGGATCGAGGGCCGCGAGCGCCGTCGCGATGTACTCGTACGACAGCCCGTGAAACCCGTAGCGCACGATGCCCTGCTCGGTCAGCGCGTGCGGCAACGCGAACTCCCGTTCGAGCGCCGGCACCGTCGCATGGAACGCGGTGTCGAAACACGCGACCTGCGGCAGGTTCGGCGCAACCGCGGCCACCGCGCGAATCGCGTCGACGTGATGCGGCTGGTGCAGCGGTGCGAGCGGCGCAAGCGACGCGATCGCATCGAGCACGCGCGCGTCGATCCGCACCGGCGCGGTGAAATACGGGCCGCCATGCACGACCCGGTGCCCGACGCCGTCGAATGCGGCCTCCCGCCCGACGTGCGCGGCGAACCACGCGTGCAGCGCCTCGATCGCGCCTTGATGCCCCGGTCGCGCGACGGCGCTGTCGGCGAGCGTCGCGCCGTGTGCATCGGTCACGAACAGATGCGGGGTGTCATGCAGGTTCTCGACCTGCCCGTGCAGGCCCGCATCGAGCGAACGATCCTCGCGCGTGTCGTAGACCGAAAACTTGAGGCTCGACGAGCCGGCGTTGAGCACCAGGACGGGATGTCGCATCGCGGCCCCGTCAGTGTGCGTCGGCCGCAACCGCCGGCGCGGCCACGGGCGCCGCCGGCGTGCGTGCCGCCGCGACGAGCGCCGCGACCGCGCAGCTCGCCAGGCGCGTGCGTTCGCTGTCCGCGCGACTCGTCAGGATCACCGGCACGCGCGCGCCGAGCACGATGCCGGCCGCATCGGCATTCGCGAGGAACGTCAGCTCCTTCGCGAGCATGTTGCCGGCCTCGAGGTCGGGCACGAGCAGGATGTCTGCATCGCCCGCGACCGCGGAATCGAGATGCTTGAGCCGCGCCGCTTCCGGGCTGATCGCGTTGTCGAGCGCGAGCGGCCCGTCGAGCAGCGCGCCGGTGATCTGGCCGCGCTCGGCCATCTTGCACAGCGCGGCCGCGTCGAGCGTCGACGGCAGCTTCGAGCTGATCGTCTCGACCGCCGACAGGATCGCCACCTTCGGCCGGGCGATGCCGAGCGCGTGCGCGAGATCGATCGCGTTCTGCGCGATGTCGGCCTTCTGCTCGAGCGTCGGACGGATATTGACGGCCGCATCGGTGATGAACAGCGGCTTGGGGTAAGTCGGCACGTCCATGATGAACACATGGCTCAGGCGCCGCGCGGTGCGCAATCCCGTGTCGGCACGCACCACCTCCGCCAGCAATTCGTCGGTGTGCAGGCTGCCCTTCATCAACGCCTGCGCGTCGCCCGCGCGCACCAGTTCGACGGCGCGTGCCGCCGACGCATGACTGTGCGGCGCATCCACGAGCCGATAGCCGGACAGGTCGACACCGAGCGTCGCGGCGAGCATCGTGATGCGCGCCACCGGGCCCACCAGCACGGGCACGATGATGCCGGCCCGCGCGGCGGCAGCCGCCGCGTGCAGCGAGACCTCGTCGCAAGGATGCGCGACCGCGACCGTCACCGGGCGCAATGCGCGGCAACGCGCAATCAGCGCTTCGTATTTCTGATGCGTGCGCAACTCGGTCATCGACTGCCCCTTCGCAAGGATCACGTGAACGGATTCTGGTGCGGGAGCGAGCGACGTCGTTTGATTTCCGTCAATCGTTTCAGGTGAAGTCCCGATAGCATGAAGCCGCACGATGACATCCGGATGGCCGCGACGCCCACCCCTGACATGCACATACGCGAAATCCGCTCGAAGATCGCCAGTACCTCGTCCACGCGCAAGATCACCAAGGCGATGGAAATGATGGCGCGCACCAAGATGGCGAGCGCGCAGCGACGTGCGCGGGAGTTCCGCCCGTACGCGGCACGCATCGGCGCAATGGCGGAACGCGTGCTGCGCGACCGTCCCGACCACGTATCGGCGCTGATGGCGCAACGCGATACCGTGCGCCGCGTCGGCCTGATCGTCGTCAGCACCGATCGCGGGCTGTGCGGCCCGCTCAATGCGCGGCTGCTCGTCGAATGCGTGGATGCGCTCGAACGCTGGGACCGGGCCGGCGTCGCGTGCGAACTGAGCGTGATCGGTGCGCGTGGCCTCGCGCCGCTCGTGCGCCATGGCGCGACCATCGCGGCCCGTGCGAGCGGCCTGGCCGCCGAGCCGCACTTCGAGCAGTTGCTCGGGGCACTGCTCGTGCCGCTGACCGCGTTCGTCAACGGCGAGCTCGACGAAGTGCACGTCGCATACAACCGGCTGACGAGCCCGCTCGCGTACGAGCCGCGCATCGATGCGATGCTGCCGATCATCGGGCTCGACACCGGGGCCGACGCGCCGACCGATGGCGCGCCCGCGTCCGACTATCTGTACGAGCCCGCGCCCAAACCGGCGGTCGACACGTTGCTGCTGCGCTACGTCGAGGCAACGCTCTATCAGGCCGTCGTCGAGAACTACGCGTGCGAGCAATGCGCGCGGATGTTCAGCATGCAGACCGCGACGGACAACGCCGACCGCGTGTTGCGCGAACTGCGGCACCTGTACCAGAAGACGCGACAGGCGCAGATCACCACCGAGCTGTGCGAAATCGTCGCCGGCGCGGCGGCGGTCTGAAGGAGTCCGCATGAAGACGTCGATGAAGCTCGACATCGTGAGCGTGGAAGCGGTGCTGTATGCCGGCGACGCGCATTTCGTCGTCGTGCCGGGGGAAAGCGGAGAGTTGGGGATCTACCCGCACCACGCGCCGCTACTCACGAGAATCAGGCCGGGCGTCGTGACGCTCGTCGATGCGCCGACCGGCGAACATCGCCGCCTCCTCGTCGCGGGCGGCGTGCTGGAGGTCAGCCGTGACGGCGTGACGCTGATCGCCGATCACGCGCTGCGCACGCCCGAACTCGACGATCTGCGCGCACGCGAAGCGCGGCATGCGGCCGACGACTGGCGCCAGCGCTACGCGCACGAAAACCGGCGCGCGTTCGATTTCGCGTCGGCCCGCGCGGAACTGATGGAGGAAATCCGGCGCTTCTTTGCGATGGCGCTGCGGCAACAGGCGCCGCACGACAAGCCGGACAGCGCCGGCTAGCCGCGGCTCCGGTGCTGCCCGCTCAGTCGCGCAGCTTGCGAAAACGTGGCGTGCCGTCTTCGAGATTGCCGTTGAACATCGCTTCCGGCCGCACCCACAGCCCGCGCGCATGCGGCCACAGATGCTCGTAGACGACCACCGATTCCTCGGTTTCGGAATGGCGGGCAACGCCGATGTAGCGGTACAGGCCGCCCTTGTAGTGGCGGTGCGTCGCGAGCTGTTCGGCTTCCTGTTCGGTCATGGTGTGCTTCTCTTCGGCAAAAACGGAAAGCGCGTATTGTATGCGCTGCGAAGCACGTCAGCGTTTCGTGTAGATGTCGGGGCGGCGGATCTCCATCAGCTGCTCGGGGTTCGCGGGCGGACCGAAACCGACCGGCCGGTACAGCGCGTGCGCGTCGGTCGTCGCGAGCATGATGCGGCGCAGGCCCTGCACCATTTCCTGCGCGAATATGTGGTCGATCAGCGCGCGGCCGTAGCCGTTGCCGCGTTCGGCCGGCAGCACGAACACGTCGCACAGGTACGCGAACGTCGCGTGATCGGTGACGAGCCGCGCGAACCCGACGAGCCGGTCGCCGACATACGCACCGAAGCACAGCGAGCCCTCGATCGCCCGCTCGACCACGTCGCGCGGAATGCCCTGCGACCAGTACGCGTCGCGATGCAGGAAGTCGAAGATCGCGTCGATGTCGAGTTCGCGCTTGTCGGTGGAAAATCTCAGCGTGGCGGGGGTGGCTGCGGGCACGTCTGTTCTCCGGTTGGAGGGGCCGGAAGGCGGAGCATCGACGATACCGCGCCGTGGGGTGCGGGACAAGGGTATGGCCGATCCGCCGCGGGAAAACAGATGCGCGTCGCCCTGCCGCACGGCGCCTCGAGACCTGTACAACATTCCGTACATATATTCGAATAGTGCTATACTTGTACCGTTAAAAGTACAAGTGAGGCACGCCATGCGCACGATTCATTTTTCCGATGCCCGCGGCAATCTGAAGACCGTCATCGACCAGGTCGTCGACGATGCGGACGTGACGCTCATTACGCGCCGCGATGCACCGAACGCCGTCATCATGTCGCAGGACTATTACGACAGCCTGATGGAGACGGTTCACCTGCTGCGCTCGCCAGCCAACGTCGCTCATCTCGAACGTTCGATCGCGCAACTGCGCAAGGGCAAAGCGAAAGAACACAAGCTCGCCGAGGACGATGAATGAGCGTACGTCGCGTGCTCTTTACTTCCGACGCATGGGATGACTATGTCTACTGGCAAGGACAGGATCGCAAGACGCTCAAGCGCATCAACCAGCTCATTCGCGAAACCCGGCGCACGCCGTTCGAAGGCATCGGCAAGCCGGAGCCGTTGAAAGCCAATCTGTCCGGCTTCTGGTCGCGCCGTATCGACGATACGAACCGCCTGGTCTACGAGGCTGACGACCTTCAACTCAGCATCGTGTCCTGCCGCTACCATTACGAGTAGCACGGCCGCCAACCAACCTCGCCACGCTCCGCCTCGCACGCCTCACCCGATGACCTACCGCCTCATCGCCTTCGACTTCGACGGCACGCTCGCCGATTCGCTCGACAGCTTTCTCGCCGCGCTGTCGGAAGCGTCGCGCCTGCACGGCTTTCGCGACGCGACGCCCGAACTGCGCCCCGCGCTGCGCGGGATGTCGGCGCGCGACATCATCCGCGCGCTCGACGTGCCGATGTGGAAAGTGCCGCGCGTGACGATCGACATGCGCCGCCTGATGCGGCCGCGCATCGCGAACGTGCGGCTCTTTCCCGGCGTCGACGAAACGTTCGACGCGCTCGCCGCGCGCGGCATCCGCATCGCGATCGCCACGTCGAACACCGAGGAGATCGTGCGCGACCGGCTCGGCCCGCGCGCCGGCGCACGCGTCGACCATTTCGCCTGCGGCATTCCGCTGTTCGGCAAAGCGCGCCGTCTGCGCGCGCTCGTTCACGAGGCCGGTGTGCGCGCCGACGAAGTGCTGTACGTCGGCGACGAAATCCGCGATGCCGACGCGGCACGGCGCGCGCGTATCGCCTTCCAGGGCGTCGCGTGGGGTTACACGGCGCCCGACGCGTTGCAGGCACATTGCGCGACGCCGTTGCTGCCGCGCCTCGATGCGCTGCTCGATCGCGTGTAACGCTTCACGCACGCCGCGCACACACGCACCACTCGCCGCCGACGCGTCGCCACAGCAACGGCCGCGACGACATCGCACCGATGAAATGCCGATGACACGCACGCGCATCTCATGCATTGCATGCGCCACGTGCGCGCAAAAATTGCCGCCGCCGCACGCGCATCAGGTACGCACTACCGGCCTGCGCGCATGCTCATCGATTCGTCTTACCAACCGTTACACAAGCCACAGCACGGTTGCACCTGCTACCCGACCGCTCTCCTAGAATCAGTCGGGCCGGAAAACACTTCGAACGCCGCCGCGGCAGAGCGGCAGTCGAATCCGGCCCGGGCGCGCCCGGTCTCTCGCACAGCGACGGATCACACGATCCGTTTTTCAACCAGAGCCCCGATCGAAAGGAGGTCCCATGAACCGCTTTCCCCCCATTTCGCGCCTTGCCTTGTCTGCCGCTGGCCTGCTTCTCGTCGCCGTGACGGCGACCGCGCAAACCGCGCAACCGGCACCCGCGGCATCCGCCGCGCCGGCCGCGACCGCGACGCGCATCCACGAAGCCGACCAGACCTTCATCACGGACGGCACGAAGACCGTGTCGACCCAGCACGACGCCGCGCGCATCGCCGATTCGCGCACGTCGGACAGCCAGGTCAAGGCGTTCGCGCAACGCGTGTCGACCGACGACGCGAAGATCATCCAGGCGATGCGCGCGGCGAGCCCGCGCGGCGTCGACGTGCCGGCCAACGACCCGGACACGACCGTGCTGAACAGCATCAAGAGCCTGCGCGGCGCCGAGTTCGACAAGGCGTACATCGAACAGGTCGCGCTCGCCGGCCAGCAGAAGACGATCTCGGCATTCCAGGCCGAAATCGCATCGGGCCGCGACGCCAAGCTGAAGGAAGTCGCACGCCAGGCGCTGCCGATCCTGCAGGCGCACTACGCGGACGCGCAGAAGCTCGCGCAGCGTCACCACCTCGCATCGGCGCAGTAACGCGATGCAGCGCCGCGCCTCGTGCGCGGCGCACCGTTCCCCCCGTCGTCGCGCTGCCGACTCCCCTGCCGGCGGCGCGACGCACGCCCAACATTCAACGTCCCGCATCACCCGTTACGTCGCCAGCTTCGCCTCGAGTCGCGCACGCACGTCCGGCCATTCGTCGTCGATGATGCTGAAGCGCACCGAGTTGCGCTTGCGGCCATCCGGCATGATCCGTTCGTGACGCACGATGCCCTCCTGTTTCGCACCGAGCCGCAGAATCGCCGCGCGCGATTTCTCGTTCAGCTCGTCCGTCGTGAACTGCACGCGTACGCATCGCAGCGTGTCGAACGCATAAGCCAGCAGCAACCACTTCGCTTCGGTATTCGCGCGCGTACGCTGCGCCGATTCGCTCAGCCACGTATGGCCGATCTCCAGCTTGCGATTCCCGCGATCGATCTTCCAGAAGCGCGTGCTGCCGATGGCGCGGCCCGACGCGCGATCGACGATCACGAACGGCATCACGGTGCCGGCCGCGCGCCCCTGCAACGCCGTGTCGATGTACGCGTCGACCGTCTGCGCGCCCGGCACGACCGTGACCTTCAGGTTCCACAACTCGCCGTCGGCGGCAGCGTCCAGCAGCGCCTGCCGGTCGGATGCGGCGAGCGGGCGCAGAACGACACGTTCGCCGGTAAGGGTCGGTTGTTCGAGGAAAGACGATGCGTCGGTCATGATGGGATTTCCGGAAAATGACGGCGATGGCGGCGAAACGCCCATCATACGGCGCCGCCGCTAGCCGAGGTGCGCGGCGAGCCGGCGGCGAATCGCCTTCGCTTCGCCGCGCAGCGCATCGGCGAACGCGTCGACGAGCAGGCTCTTCGGCCGGTGCTCGGGCACGATCACGCTGACCCGGTACGGAAACGACCGCGTCAGCGGCCGCACGTGCAGGCCGCGGCCGACGAAATCGAGTGCCGTGAGCGGATTGACGATCGCAGCCCCGAGCCCCTGCCGCACGAACGCGCACACCGATACGGCCGACGGCGTGTCGACCACCGAGCGCGGCGCGACGCCGAGTTGCGCGAATGCCTCGTCGATCATGATGCGGTACGGGTCGTTCAGCGACAGGCTCACGAACGGGCGGTCGACGAGATCCAGCAGGTCGATCGCATCCTGCGCGAGGAGCGGATGGCCGTCGGGCAGCACGCACACTTCATCGACTTCGAGCAGCGGCATGAGCACCGTGCCGGCCGGCGCGGCATCGTGCTCGGTCAGCCCGAGGTCGTAGCGTTGGGCGGTCAACCACTCCTCGAGCACCGGCGACTCCTGCGTCGCGACCGACACGCTCACACCCGCATGCGCATCGTGAAAGCGCCGGCACGCGCCGGGCAGGATCGCGTGCGAGAACGCCGGCAGCGCGATCACCGACAGTTGCCCGTCGCGAAACTCGCGCAGGCGTGCAGCCGTCGCCGCGACGCGTTCGAGCCCCACATACGCGAGCCGCACGTCGTCGAACAGCGTGAGCGCGGCCATCGTCGGGCGCAGCCGGCCGTGCGCGCGTTCGAACAGCGCAAAGCCGACGACCTGCTCCATCCGCGCCAGTTCGCGGCTGATGGTCGGCTGCGACGTGTACAGCATCTCGGCCGCGCGCGTCGTGCTGCCGGTGACCATCAGCGCGCGGAACACCTCGATATGACGGTGCGTCAGCATGATCGTATATATCAAAAGTGAATCGAATGAAGATAAACAGGCATTTTACTGGATAGCCAATCGGGCGCATCATCGCACTATCCGTTCATTCGATCCGATTCATCCGTCATGTCCCTCGATTCCCGCCAGCTCGCGGCCCTCGCGCAGCAATACGGCACCCCGCTGTGGGTGTACGACGCCGACGTCATCCGCGACCGCATCGCCCAACTTCGCCAGTTCGACGTGATCCGTTATGCGCAGAAGGCGAATTCGAACGTCCATATCCTCAAGCTGATGCGCGACGAAGGCGCGTGCGTCGACGCCGTGTCGCTCGGCGAGATCGAGCGCAGCCTCGCGGCCGGTTTCAGCCCGAGCGGCGAGCCGGAAGGCGTCGTGTTCACGGCCGACCTGATCGACCGTCCGACGCTCGCGGCGGTGCTCAAGCACGGCGTCACCGTGAACGCCGGTTCGCTCGACATGCTCGCGCGCATCGGCGAGCACGCGCCCGGCCACCGCGTGTGGCTGCGCGTCAACCCCGGCTTCGGCCACGGCCACAGCAACAAGACCAACACCGGCGGCCCGCAGAGCAAGCACGGCATCTGGATCGACGACGTCCCGCGCGCGATCGAGATCGTGCGCCAGTACGGGCTGAAGCTGGTCGGCATCCACATGCACATCGGTTCGGGCGTCGACTACGGCCACCTGTCGCAGGTGTGCGATGCGATGGTCGACCTCGTCACGTCGCTCGGCCACGACATCGACGCGATCTCGGCCGGCGGCGGCCTGTCGATCCCGTATCGCGACGGCGAGCCGCGCGTCGACGTCGGTCACTACTTCAGCCAGTGGGACGCCGCGCGCAAGCGGATCGAACGGCATCTCGGCCACCCGGTGCGCATCGAGATCGAACCGGGCCGCTTCCTCGTCGCCGAAGCCGGCACGCTCGTCACCGAAGTGCAGGCCGTCAACCGTCGGCCGAAGCACGATTTCGTGCTGATCGACGCCGGCTTCAACGACCTGATGCGCCCGTCGATGTACGGCAGCTATCACGCGGTGTCGGTGCACGCGCACGATGGCGCGCTGCCCGCCGGCCGGCCGCTCGTCGATCTCGCGATCGCCGGGCCGCTGTGCGAATCGGGCGACGTGTTCACGCAGGATGCCGGCGGCGTGGTCACGCACCGCAAGCTCGCGCAGCCGCAGATCGGCGACCTGCTGTTCCTGCACGACGCGGGCGCGTACGGCGCGTCGATGTCGTCGAACTACAACAGCCGGCCGCTCGCGCCGGAGGTGCTGGTCGATCGCGGCACGCCGCGGCTGATCCGCCGCCGGCAGACGATCGGCGAATTGCTCGCGCTCGAAACGTTCGAGTAACGCCCGCCCGGCGTGACGAACGCCAACGGCCAGGCTTGCCGCTACCGGCAGCCTGGCCGTTTTGCTTGGGCCGCGTCATCGGTGCAGGATCGGATGCACGTCGCGATCACGCGCATCAGCGGCAATCGGCTTGCCGCCAGCCTCGCACCGGAGGGCGTCGGCCTGATACGCGACACACCGCTGCCCCTGCGTCACCCTGCGCGCTGCACGGGCGCCATCTTCGAGAAGTACTTCGCGCCCGCCACGCAGCCGACCACCACGACCGTCACGACGACCATCGACGGCGGCACCGTCTCGTGCAGCAGCCCGGCCGCGAGCAGGAAGCCGAAGAACGGCTGCAGCAGCTGCAGCTGGCCGACGCCCGCGATCCCGCCGAGCGCCAGCCCGCGATACCAGAACACGAAGCCGATCAACATGCTGAACAGCGACACGTACGCGAGCCCCCACAGCGCGGCGGCGTCGACGCCGTCGAACGACGCGGGCCAGGTCAGCCACGTGAGCGGCAGCATCAGCGGCAGCGACAGCACGAGCGCCCACGAGATCACCTGCCAGCCGCCGAGCTGGCGCGACAGGCGCGCGCCTTCCGCATAACCGAGCCCGCATGCAACGATCGCGGCCAGCATCAGCGCATCGCCGACCACGGACGCCTGCCCGCCGTTGCGCAGCGCGAACGCGGCCACCGCGCCGCTGCCGACGATCGAGAAGATCCAGAACGGCAACCGCGGCCGTTCGCCGCCGCGCCACACGCCGAACAGTGCAGTCGCGAGCGGCAGCAGCCCGACGAACACGATCGCATGCGCCGACGTCACGTGCTTCAGCGCCAGCGCCGTCAGCAACGGGAAACCGACCACCACACCGAGCGCGACGATGGCCAGCGACACGACCTCGGCACGCGACGGCCGCTTCTGCTTCAGCACGACGAGCAGCAACAGGCCGAGCGCGCCGGCGATCGTCGCGCGGGCGAACGTGAGGAACAGCGGGTCGAGCCCTTGCACCGCGACCCGCGTCGCGGGCAGCGAGCCACTGAAGATGATGACGCCCAGCAAACCGCTGAGCCATCCGTCGGTCGTCTTTTGCACGGTCAATCCTGAATGGAAAGTGGATGACCGATGGATGATCCGCCGCCGGCGAAACCGGCGTAAGCTACAGCCCAATACAATTCAGACAAACTGTACTGGACAACCGGCCGTACAGTTCATCGTTCGCCATGCACCCTTCCGCCCCGATTCCCACCCCACCCGCGCCGTCGCGCACGCGCGTGGAGACCGTCATGGATACGTTGCGCGCGCGGATCGCGAGCCGCGTGCTGATGCCCGGCGCGCGCGTGCCGTCGATCCGGATGATGGCCGACGCGCTCGGCGTGTCGAAATCGACGGTCGTCGACGCGTACGAGCGGCTCGCGAGCGAAGGCGTACTCGTCGCACGGCGCGGTTCGGGCTTCTACGTGTCGGGCCACGCGCCGCCGCTCGCGCTCGCCGAATTGGGCCCGCGCCTCGATCGCGAGCTCGATCCGCTGTGGCTGTCGCGCCAGTCGCTCGAAGCGGCGCCGACGTCGGTGAAGCCTGGCTGCGGATGGTTGCCGTCGTCGTGGCTGCCCGACGAAAGCCTGCGCCGCGCGCTGCGCGCCGTGTCGCGCGACGAAGCCGATGCGCTGACCGATTACGCGACGCCGCTCGGCCTGCCCGCGCTGCGCCAGCAGCTCGCGTGGCGGCTCGCGCAGCACGGTGTCCACGCGGAACCCGCGCAGATCATGTTGACCGACGGCGGCACGCACGCGCTCGACCTCGTGTGCCGCCTGCTGCTGGAGCCCGGCGATACCGTCGTGCTCGACGATCCGTGCTACTTCAACTTCCAGGCGCTGCTGCGCGCGCACCGTGCACGGATCGTCAGCGTGCCGTTCACGCCGAACGGCCCCGATCTCGTGCGCTTCGAGCAAGTACTCGCCGAGCACCGGCCGCGCCTGTACATCACCAACGCCGCGCTGCACAACCCGACCGGCGCGACGCTCGCGCCGCCCGTCGCGCACCGGCTGCTGACGCTCGCGGCCGAGCATGGGCTGCTGATCGTCGAGGACGACATCTTCGCGGATTTCGAGAGCACGCCTGCGCCGCGCCTCGCGGCGTTCGACGGGCTGTCGCGCGTCGTATCGATCGGCAGCTTCTCGAAGACGCTGTCGGCCGCGATCCGCTGCGGCTATGTCGCCGCGCGCCCGGAATGGATCGACGCGCTCGTCGACCTGAAGCTCGCGACGTCGTTCGGCAATGCGCAGATCGGCGCGAACGTCGTGCATCGGCTGCTGATCGACGGCACGTACCGACGCCATCTCGACAGCCTGCGCGCGCGTCTCGCCGATGCGATGGGCGAAACGATCCGGCGCCTCGCGCGGGCGGGGCTCGCGATCTGGACGGAGCCGCGCGGCGGGTTGTTCGTGTGGGCGGAGTTGCCGGACGGGCTCGACGCCGCACGCGTCGCGCGTCACGCGCTGGACCACGACGTCGTGCTCGCCCCCGGCAACGTGTTCAGCGCGTCGCGCAGCGCGACGTCGTACCTGCGCTTCAACGTGTCGCGCTGCAAGGGGCCAGCGGTGTTCGATGCGCTGGCGCGGGCGATGGAGGCGACGCGGGTGGGGGAGCGCGGCGGTGCGCCGGCGGATGCCGGCGGCCCGGTGCTGACCGGCAAGTGACGCGAGCCGGCTGCACAGCGGCGGGATGCCCCGCCGCCTGCGTCACACCTCCCCCGCATGCGCCCTCGCCCTGACCTCGGCGAACGACGTATCGACGAGCAGACGCCCCGTGTCGAACACCGTCTCGAGCGCCTCGTCCCATTCGCCTTCCAGCGCACGATCGTCCCACGCAACCGGCAACGTCACCGTCCGATACTCGCCGGTGCGCCAATTGCGCAGCAGCGTCAACCGCCCCTGCTTCGAACGCTTGCCCTGATCGGTGACCGGATCCTTGCGGACGTCGTGCCATACGTCGCCGCGCCGGATCGCCGAACACTTCATCGCGAAGCGCTGCGTATCGCGGTTCACCCGCTGCAACAACGCACCGCCCATGCCGAACACCACGTTGCCGGCCGCATAGCCCGCCTCGTCGAGCGCGACGAGGATCGCTTCGATCGACTGCTCGTCGACCCCGTCCCCCTGGATCACGCGCACACGATTCAATACGCGCCGGCCCTTGCCGTTCACGGTCGAACCGAACGACGCATCGAGCGCCCGCACGGTCTGCAGCACGATCGTCACCGGGTCGCCGGAATCGGGGCGCACGACGAGCGTCGCGCCCGAATCGAGCACCGCCTGCCGAAGCTCGCCGCCCCACAGATCGAGCGCGGCGAACAGATCGTAGGAGTCCGATACGACCGATACGATCGCGCCCGGCAAACCGAAGCGTTTGATCATGTTGCGGTACGCATCGGCCTCGCCTTCGCGCCCCCACGACGTGATCGTGCTGTGCTCGGCCGCCGGCACCGAGTACGCAGCCATCGGCTCGCGATAAAAACGGTTCGCGGCCAGCACGCCGAGCACCGTGTCCGAGCCCATGAAGCTCACGAGGTGCGCGGCGCCGCCGATCGCGGCCGATTCCGCGCTCGACACGCCGCGTGCGCCGAAGTCGTGCAGCTTGAACGGCAGTTGCGCGAGATCGTCGTCGGTCCTTTCAAGGAAACGGCGAATCGTTTGCCGAAGATGCCAGCTACGGGTCGCCACCGTCACCGGATACCAGATGCGCAACAGCATCGTCTCGAGATACGACGCGAGCCAGAACACCTGCGGGTCGTCGCATTCGACCGTCATCAGCACGTTGTGCACCGGCACGATCGAGCCTTCCGGCACCGCTCGGATCTTCACCGGCAGGTAGCCGTCGTAGCGCTCGACGATATGACGCCATCCTGCTTCGTTGAACGGCTCGCCGTGCACCGTGAAGAAATCGCGCGCGTCGTCGATCATCGCGTGCGTGACCGGCTTGCACAGATACTCCTTCAGCAGCATCTGCAGGCCGAAGAACAGCGTGCGGTCGTAGCGGCCGCCGCGCGATTCGACGTACGAGAACATCGCCGATGCGTCCGGCGGATACTGCAGGAAGTGGGAAGCCTTGTACGAATCCGTGTTGAGAATCGGATTGGCGAGAACCGCGGCAAAGCCGCCGGGATCGTTTTGCATGGCTAGAGCTCCTCTAGGCCGTTGAAATGCCGCCGCGTCTGTCGCGGCGGACCGGATGCGGGGAATCAGCGCGTCACAGCTTCCCCAGAAAGTGATACGCGATGTCGAAGTGATCCTCGAACATCACGTTGCGCATCTGCGCGAATTCGTTGAGCGGGACCCAGCGCGCCTTGTCGGCGTCGTCGCTGCCCTTCACGCGCGGCAACTCGCCGGTCGGGAAGTTGAACAGGCACGCATGCGTGATCGTGCGGCCGCGCAGCGAACGCGTCGGGTGATCGAACACCTGACGATCCTTGATCGAGCCGCGCAGTACGGGCTCCGGCAGCTTGAGGCCGGTTTCCTCGCGCAGCTCGCGGATGCACGCCGCGTCGAGCCGCTCGTCCTGGTTCACGAAGCCGCCCGGCAGCGCCCACAGGCCGCGGCCCGGTTCGCTGCGGCGGCGCACGAGCAGGATATGCCCCGAATGCACGACCACCGCGTCGACCGTCACGAACGTGACCGGATACGGCGCGACCGCCCACGCCTTGCGATACGCGGCGATGAATTCGGCTTCCGACTTCAGTTGCGCGAATTCCGGCTGCGTGCGAAAACGCTCGAGCCAGCCGAACACGGGTTCCGGCACGGCCCACTGCACGAAGCTGTTGGTACGTTCGGCGAAATACTGGTCGCGGATCTCGGTGGCGGAAATGTCTTCCGTCGCGTCGACGTCGACGAGCTCCCATTGCGGGAACATCCGCAGGTAATACGACGTAGCGTCCTTCTCGTGGCCGATCAGCCCGACCTTGCGTTGCGCGACGTCGCCGAGCGCGACGGCCACGGCATCCTGCACCCAGCGCACCCAGTCGCCGTCGTTGTAGGTCGAATCCTGCAGCGGGGCGATCGTCACGCGATCGCGCTCGGACGCGTCGAGCAGCGAAGCCAGCATCTGGCGGCGCTCGTCGAACGAGAACGGGTCCTTGATGGTGCGGGGCTTGTCGGTCGACCCGATCAGCACGCACACGCGTTCGGCCCGACTCAGTGCCGACTTCAGCACGTTCAGGTGACCACGATGCGGGGGCTGGAAACGACCAATGAAAACGAGCGCGTCGAAGCGCCGGTTCTGTTGCGTACTCATGAGGCTCCCTCAAGAGATTGAAACGCTCCGGGTCTGTCCCGAAGGGTTGGGATAAATCCTAGGGGAATTCCCGAGGTGCGTCAATCGCGCTCGTTCGAGCGCATGCTCGACTTGACGAAGTCTGACGAAACACAGGTTATTGGCGCGGTACACTCGATTTCATCCCAATCCGCGCCGCCCACCCTCATGAGGATCTCAGTCAGCCGGACCGTCGGCGTCGACCGCAGGCGCCTGTTCACGTGGTCGCAGGACTACGGACGGCGGCTCGTGTGGGACAACTTCCTCAGCGACGCCTATCTGCTCGACGGCACGACCGCCGATGTCGGCGTCGACGCGTTCTGCCGCAGCCAGTCGGGCGCGACGATGGTGTCGCGCTACATTTCATACCGTCCGCCGCAGGTCGCCGCCGTCGAAATGGTCGAAGGCCCGAAAGTGCTCGAACGCTTCAGCGGCAGCTGGAACTTCGTCGAGCACACGCCCGGGTCGACCGAGGTGAAGTTCACGTACCACTTTCGCGCGCAGCCGTCGTGGCTGCGCTGGCTGCTCGAACCGCTGATCGGCGCGTTCTATCTCGTGCAGACGCGTCGGCGTCTCGATTCGTTCAAGCGCTGGGCCGAAGCCGAAGCGCTGCCGCGCTGACCGGCATGCGCCGGCGGCCGCGCCGCCCGCTATTTGCCGGATTCACCGAGCCGGGGAAACGACCGGCGGCCGCCATCCCGACGACCCGCCGTGGCCGATGCACGGCAGGCGGCATCCTGGCTCAGGCCAGCGCACTGCCGCGCGTCACCTGCTGCCGAACCTGCGCATGCGTGCCGAGCGCCGCCGCGATCGCATCGACCGCATCGGCCGCGCGCGCCGCGCCGCACATGAACGCATCGACGGCCGCGAAGCGATGCTCGGGCCACGTATGGATCGTGATGTGCGACTCCGCCAGCAGTACGACACCCGTCACGCCATGCTCGCCGCCGAAATGATGGAAATGCGCGCCGATCACGCGCGCGCCGGCCCGTTGCGCCGCATCGGTGAGGATCGCCTCGAGCCGCGCGGCGTCGCGCAGCAGCGCCGCATCGATGCCCGCCAGGTCGGCCAGCACGTGCGAGCCGAGCGTCGCGCACGGCGGCGCGATCCCGTCGCACGCGGTCATTTGTGCGACCCGTACGACGAGTAGCCACTGCGCGCCGACGAGCTGCCCCACCCGCCACCGCCCGAACCACTGCCGCCGATCGACGCGCAGCTGAACAACGTGACGACGATCAGGCCGTAGACGCCGTAGAGGATGTACCGGATCACGCGTTGCCCCCGTCCGACGCAAATCGCTTCCACAGCCATTCCGGCAGCCACAGCACCAGCAGGCCGACCAGCACGTAGACGGAGCGGCCGGTGAACGAGAACAGCGAACCGAGGTTGAAGATCACGAGCAACGCGCTGAACATGAACGGCAGCGGCGCGAAACTGTGCGGCCCCTTGCTGCCGAACAACCCCATCGATTCGGTCGCGCCCGTGGCGGCCGTCGTGGCCGCGGCCAGCGCCGGCGTGCCGAAGCGTTCGGCGAGCGCGCCGCCCGACAGCGGTCGCGCACGCGACCAGACGATCTCCGCGTCACTGCGCTCGCGCGTCAGCTTGTCCTTCTGCCAGCCGTAGTCGATGATCGACGTGCGATCGCCCGCCTGCACGCGCCAGTTGAATGCCCCGACCACGTAGACGACCTCCGATTCGTATTCCTCACGCAGCCGGTAAGTCTTGCCGCCGTCGGTCACGTTGCCGGATTCGCTGCCGATCGTCGGCCAGTGGTCGAGCACCTGCACGCGTTCCCAGCGCCCTTCGCTCTGTACGAGCCACAGGAAGCCGCGCTTCGGGTTCAGCAGCAGGTATTCGTCCCATGTCTCGTCGTCGCCCGGCACGCGGCAGCGCATCATGCCGATCACCGTGTACTTCACGCCGTCGAACGTGCCGATCGCGCCGAGTTCGAGCGCGCCCTTCACCGATTCGAGCTTGCGCCGGGCCGCGAACACGGTCTGCTGCTCGGCCGTGCACTGCACGCCCGCGTGGCAACTGCCGCACACGACGTAGTCGGCCACGTTCGGCGCATACGACAGCGGCGCGCCGCAGCTCGGGCACGCGAACGGCACCAGCTCCGCGCCGCGCTTGTCGCGCGTATCGTTTTCGATGTCGCGCAGCCCCGTGAACGCGAGCGCGTCGAATTCCAGCGCCTCGCCCGCATAGACGGCCGGGCTGCCGCCGTTCGACCCGGCGTCGGAATAGTCGTAGGTCGCGAATGCATTGCCCGTGCGCAGGTCGGCGACGCGCGCCTCCCAGCCGGCATCGACGCGGAACGGCAGCTCGCCGTCGCCGCCCGTGCAGCGCGCGGTGCGCACGTCCGACACCAGATACGCGCGGCCGCCGTGGTCGATCCGCATGCCCGGTTCGAGCGTATCGAATGCGGGCCACGCGGTACCCGACGCATCGTCGGATTCGCGCACCGTGATCGCGTACTGGCCCGACGCATCCGACAGCCAGCCGAACGCGCCGTCGTCGAACACGACGTACCACTCGCTCCACGCGCCGGCGTCGTAGGTCATCTGGATGCGGCCGAGCACCGTGAACGCACGCTTGTCGTAGCGCCCGGCCGTGCCGATCTGGATCGGCGAAGCATCGTCGAGTACCGTGGCCAGTTCGCCGATGCGCTCGACCTCGGCGCCGCGCTTGAGCAACGTACTACGGCAGAACGCGCAGACGGCCATCACCGCCGCGGCCGAGCGAAACTCGACCGGCGCGCCGCACTGGGGGCACGAGGTACGGAACATGCGTGCCGCTTACCGGGTGAGCTTCGCGAGGATCTCGGCCTTCGCGCGGGAATATTCGTCTTCGGTCACGAGGCCCTTGTCGAACAGCGCCTTCAGCTGCTCGAGCCGCTGCACGTAATCGGTGCTCTCGGCCGCTGCAGCGGCCACCGGCGCGGCAACGGGCGTGGGCGGAGCGGCCTGCGCCGGTTGCGCGGCGCCCGCGATCTGGCCGGCCATCGCCTGCCCGATCGCCGCGCCCGCGGCGAGCCCCGCGCCGACCCCGGCGATGCCGCCCGGGTTTTGCGCGGCGAGCGGAATCGCCTGCGCGGTCTGGTATTGCGTGGCGCGCGCGAGATCGCCGGCCATCCCGGCACCGATCCGCAGGTCGAGCGCCTTTTGCAGCTCGGCCGGCAGCGACACGCTCTCGACCGCGAACGCGTCGAGCGCCAGCCCGTAACGCGTAAACACCGGCACCAATGCCTCGGCGACGCGCTGCGACAGCAGCGACTGGTTCGCGGCCATGTCGACGAACGGCACGTCGGCCGAGCCGAACGTCGTGCTCATCGCCGTGACGACCAGATTGCGCAATTGCTGCTCGAGATCGTCGACCGTGTATGCCGCGCGCGTGCCGCTTACCTCGCGGTGGAACGCAGCCGCATCGACGATCCGATATGAATAGATACCGAACGCGCGCAGTTGCACGAAGCCGAATTCGCGGTCGCGGATCGTCACCGGCTGCGCGGTGCCCCAGCGCCGGCCCAGCTGCAGCCGCGTGCTGAAGAAGTAGACGTCGGACTTGAAAGGCGACTGAAAGAATTTGTCCCAGTTCTTCAGGTTCGTGAGTACCGGCAGCGTGCGCGTTTCCAGCGTGTAGAGCCCCGGCTGGAACACGTCGGCGACCTTGCCCTCGTTGACGAAGATCGCGACCTGGGTTTCGCGCACGGTCAGCTTGCCGCCGTACTGGATTTCCTGGTCTTCCATCGGATAGCGCCAGGCCAGCACGCCGTCGGTGTCTTCCGTCCATTGCAGGACGTCGATGAACTGCTTGCGGATGAATGAACCCAGACTCATGTCGGTCTCCTCGAAACGCGTGGTGCGTCAGGTCAGGCAGGCGGCATTGATGATGCCGACGACGAGCGACGCGGTGCCCATCAGGCCGCCCATCGCGACGTTGCGATCCTCGATCGCATGATTCATGCCGGGCATCACGCGCGTCAGCACCGCATAGGTGATCAGTTGCACGATCATCGCGCCGACGGCCCAGATCACGACTTCGCCGAGCGTCGAGTTGTGCGCGATGCTGGATGCGAGCGTCAGGCAGAAACCGATCAATGCGCCGCCGAACGACAGCGTCGCGGCCGCGTTGCCGTCGCGGATCAGCGCCAGTTCGTCGAACGGGGTGACCTTCAGGTACACTGCCGCGAACACGAGAAGCAGCACGAACGCCGACAGTAAATGAACCGCATAAAGATAGGCACTATTCATTCTTTTCCTCGGATTTTGTGCTCGGTTCGCCGCCCCGTCGCCGGCCGGCCCGCACAGGGCCGCCAGACGAAAATCCGCGCCAGTATATCCACATTGCCGAACACTGCACAACGGATGCGCGATGCTGCATAAGCGTGCGCTCGTCCTGTCGATTCTCGTGCTCGCGTCGTGCGGGCTCGGCTACGAACTGATCAGTAGCGCGCTGTCGAGCTATCTGCTCGGCGACTCGATCCTGCAGTTCTCGTCGGTGATCGGCTGCTACCTGTTCGCGATGGGAATCGGCTCGTGGCTCGCGAAGTTCGTCGAGGACGACGACGTGCTCGACCGCTTCGTCGACATCGAGCTGCTCGTCGGCCTGCTCGGCGGCGTGTCGGCAGCGCTCCTGTTCGTGGTGTTCGCATGGCTCGCCGCACCGTTTCGCGCGGCGCTTTACGCACTGGTGCTCGCGCTCGGCCTGCTGATCGGGATGGAAATCCCGCTCGTGATGCGCGCGTTCCAGCAGCGGCGACAGGCGTTCCGCCATACCGTCAGCGAGGTGCTGACCTTCGACTATCTCGGCTCGCTGGCCGTGTCGCTGATCTTCCCGCTGGTGCTCGCGCCGCGCCTCGGCCTGCTGCGTACGAGCTTCCTGTTTGGTCTCCTGAACGCATTCGTCGCATTGTGGACGACCCACCTGTTCCGCGACGAGATTCGCAACGTGCGCGGCAAGCTGATGCGTGCGTCGCTCGTGATCGGGCTGCTGGTTGCCGGGTTCGCGCTGTCGGATCGCATCACGCACTGGGCCGAACACGGCGTGTACGGCGATGAGACGATCTATTCGGAAACGACGCCGTACCAGCGCATCGTGCTCACGCAGTGGCACGACGACATGCGGCTGTACCTGAACGGCAACCTGCAATTCTCGTCGCGCGACGAGCACCGCTATCACGAGGCGCTGATCCATCCGGCGATCGAGGCACTGCCGTGGGCGAAGCGCGTGCTCGTGCTGGGCGGCGGCGACGGCCTCGCGGTGCGCGAACTGCTCAAGCACCGCAACCTCGAGCAGATCACGCTCGTCGATCTCGATCCGGCGATGACGAAGCTGTTCTCGACGTCGGCACCGCTCGTCAAGCTGAACCAGGGCGCGCTGAAGGACCCACGCGTGCACGTGATCAACGACGACGCAGTGCGCTGGCTCGAATCGAATGCCGACGTGTACGACGCGATCGTCGTCGACTTCCCCGATCCGACCAACTTCGGGCTCGGCCGCCTGTATTCGGTGCCGGTGTTCCGGCTGCTGGCGCGCCACCTGTCGGAGAACGGTTACACGGTGATCCAGTCGACGTCGCCGTATTTCGCGCCGCACGCGTACTGGACCATCATCGCGACGCTGCACGAAGCCGGGCTCAACACGTGGCCGTACCACTGCTACGTGCCGTCGTTCGGCGACTGGGGCTTCGTGATCGCCGGCAAGCGCCGCGACTTCACGGTGCCGACGCATTACTCGGTGCCGACGCGCTGGCTCGATGCGCAAACGGCCGCCGAGATGTTCCACTTCCCGGCCGACATGCCGGCGCTGTCGATGTCGCCGAACGAACTCAACGACCAGCCGCTCGTGCGCCGCTTCGACGACGACTGGAAGCACGTGCTGCGCTGATGGATCGCCGCACGTTCCTCGTCGCGTCGGCAGCCGCGTCGCTCGCCGCATGCGGCCGCACCGGCTGGATCGAGACGACGCCGCAGGTCGGCTACCCCGGCATGCGCGAAGGCCATGCGCTGCGCGACCATGCCGCGCTGCCCGCGCCGTCCGGCACGATCGAGACGGATGTCGCGATCCTCGGCGCCGGCGCGGCCGGGCTGTCGTGCGCATGGCAGCTCGCGCGCGCGGGCCATACGCGCTTCACGGTGCTCGCCGGCCCCGAATTCGGCGGCAACGCGGCCGGCGGGCGCTTCGGCGAACTCGGCTATCCGAAGGGCGCGCACTATCTGCCGCTGCCGTCGCTCGAATCCGCCCATCTGCGCGACATGCTCGCCGATCTCGGCGTGATCGAATCCGCGCCGTTCTCCGGGCGCCCCGTGTACGACGAGCGTGCACTCGTCCACGCACCGGACGAACGCCTGTTCATCGGCGGGCAGTGGCAGGACGGCATCGTGCCGACCACCGGCCTCGACGCCGACGCGCTCACGCAGCAGGCGCGCTTCTTCGCGTACACGGACGGGCTGCGCACCGCGCGCGGCGCCGACGGCCGCAAGGTGTTCTGCATCCCGATCGCGGAATCGTCGCGCGACCCGCGCTGGCGCGCACTCGACCGGCGCTCGTTCCGCCAGTGGCTGCTCGACGAAGGCTATACCGCGAAGGCGCTGCACTGGTATCTGAACTACTGCTGCCGCGACGATTACGGCGCCGGTTACGAGCATGTCTCCGCCTGGGCCGGCCTGCACTACTTCTCGTCGCGTGGCGGTCATGCGGGCGATGCGAGTGACGGCGCGGTGCTGACCTGGCCCGACGGGCTGCACACGATGGTGACGAAGCTGAGCGATTCGATCACCGCGCGCACCGGCTCGAACGCGTGGTCGCGCGATGGCTTCGCGGTGCGCGCGACCGAACGCGCAGGTGGCGTCGACGTGCTGTGCGCACGCGCCGGCCATGACGGCACGCTGTCGACGTTCATGCTGAAGGCGCGCCGGGTCGTGTGCGCGATGCCGCTGTTCGTCGCGGCGCGCGTGTTTCCGCAGCTTGCCGCGTACGGTTTCGAACCCGCGCGCGACTTGCCGCCGCGCGCGCCGTGGCTCGTATCCAACTTCCTGCTCGACGGCATGCCAGCCGAGGAAGCGGGCGTGCCGCTCGCGTGGGACAACGTCGTCTACGACGGCGCGGGGCTCGGCTACGTCGTGTCGACGCATCAGTTGATCCGGATGTCGCCGCCGACGCGCTCGGTGTTTTCCGCCTATCAGGCATTGAGCACGCAAACGCCGGACGATACGCGCCGCTGGCTCGCGCAGGCGAAGCCCGACGCATTGCGCGAACAGGCGGCGCTCGACCTGCAGGCCGTGTACGGACGCGAACTGTGGAAGCATGCAACCGCGCTCGAGATCACCGTGCGCGGCCATGCGATGGCCACGCCCGACGTCGGCTTCCTGAGCCGGCCGGGGCTGCTCGCACTGCGCGATGCCGATGGCCCCGTCGTATTCGCGCATGCCGACCTGTCCGGGCTATCGCTGTTCGAGGAAGCGTCGTACTGGGGCATGCTGGCGGCGCATCGCGTGCTCGCCTGACAGCCGTCGCGCGTCATTGCGGCGTCGCCGCCACCCGCTATAATCGCGCGACATTCCGACTGCATTGAGCAGGCCGACGGTGGCGCGCCGTTCGACGCGCCGTACGCCCTTCTCGACAACAACAATGACGAACCGAATCCTCCGACGCCTTCCGCTCGTGCGCGCCGCCGCGCGCGTGCTCGCGTGCGCCCCGCTGCTCGGTGCGCCACCGGCGCTGCACGCGGCCGACACCACGACCGCTGCCGAGCCCGCGTCCGGGCGCTACATCGTCGTCGACACCGGCCATACGCCCGCGCATCCGGGCTCCACCGGCGCGAGCGGCCGCGTCGAATACCTGTACAACCTAGATCTGTCCGGCGCGGTCGCCGACAAACTCGCCGCGCACGGCGACCGCGTGCTGCGCACGTCGGCGGACGGCCGCGAGATCAAGCTCGATCAGCGCTCGACGCAGGCGCCCGATGCGAACCTGTTCGTGTCGATCCATCACGACTCGATGCAGCAGCAGTTCATCGACGCGGGCCGGCAGCGTGAATTCCGCGGCTTCTCGGTGTTCGTGTCGGAGCGCAATCCTCACTATGCGGAGAGCCTGCGTTGCGCAAAGGCAATCGCCGAGCGGCTGGTCGCGGCCGGCGAACGGCCGTCGCTGTATCACGCGCAGCCGATCCGCGGCGAGAATCGCCCGCTGATCGACCCGCAACTCGGCATCCACCGCTTCGACGATCTCGTCGTGCTGCGCACCGCGCCGATTCCGGCCGTGCTGGTCGAAGCCGGCGTGATCGTCAATCCGGATGAAGAAGCGCGGCTCGCGCGGCGCGAGACGATCCAGCGCCTGTCCGCCGCGATCGCAAGCGGCATCGACGCGTGTACGACGCCCCAATAAACGACGGCATTTCCCGTCGGATTCAACGGTTTTCACCCAGCCAGGAGCCTCACCATGAAGAAAAAGAATCTGCTCGCATCCTGCGCGTTGCTCGCGCTCGCCGTTCCGTTCGCCGCGCACGCGGCCGGTTGCGGAAAGCCG
>Ga0268252_1000425_pt1 | contig 27570 bp, 27 predicted proteins | sample AgamicMgSfrz_FD_200244 | JGI IMG/M metagenome (GOLD analysis project Ga0268252, IMG submission 200244) | Agave microbial communities from Guanajuato, Mexico - Mg.Sf.rz (v2) (version 3) | ecosystem: Host-associated > Plants > Phyllosphere > Phylloplane/Leaf | place: Guanajuato, Mexico | collected... | reverse complement strand
CCTTTAAACAGAAGGTGTTAATGGCATTTAATAAAAAAGAGCAAACAGATAATAATGTTTGCCCTGTATAATTTATTTTATTATCAAAGCGTAATTAAAGAATTTCTAATAATTCCACTTCAAATACCAGCGTACTGAATGGCGGAATTGACGCACCTGCGCCGCGCTCGCCGTAAGCCAGGTTGTGAGGGATGGTCAGTTCCCATTTAGAACCGACCGGCATCAGCGTCAGCGCTTCAATCCAGCCAGCGATAACGCCGCTTACCGGAAACTCTGCCGGCTCGCCGCGCGCCACGGAGCTATCGAAAACGGTGCCGTCAATCAGCTTACCGGTATAGTGAACGCGAACATGATCCTGACGGGACGGGATCGGGCCGGTGCCTTGATTGATCACGCGGAACTGAAGCCCGGATTCAGTGCTGTTAACCCCTTCACGCTGACCATTTTCCTGCAGATAAGTCTGGCCTTCTGCCGCCATCGCCTGCTGGCGCTCACGACGAACGGCATCGGCACGCTCGTGTATTTCGCGCAACGCGCGATGCACCACATCAACCGGCACGGCTGGCGCATTCCCTTCCAGCGCATCACGCAGGCCTGCAAGCATTGCTTCCGGCAACAAGCCCTGTAAACCCGATTCCAGTAGCTGCTGCCCTACCTGCAAACCAATACCGTAACTCGCCTGCGCTTCAAGACTGTCAAAAGAAGGGGTGGTCATATTTTATCCTTTCATCATTCGCTCAAAAGAGGACGAAGCATATCAGCCTGCGTTGCAGGGGTAAAATCTGCATTCTCCCGATGACTTTTTGTAATGAAAAGGAAACAATAGCGCTATCGCAATTTTTGTAATCCAGACAGGCACTTTGCGTCTTTTTTGTCCATAATTCATCGTTGGAACAACGGCGACGCGCCCGAAGTGCTGGAGATAATGTTATGCAGAAGGAATCCCGTTCTGGCATCCGATCGTGGCTGACAGGCCTCTGGCATCTGCCAGATCACATCAGCTGGATGAACCCGCTGCCGCCAGCTCACCGCCGCGGTATTATTCTGGCGCTCATCGTTATGCTGCTGGCTTTTCTCTGGCCCGTTTCCACCCCGCAGGACAATACGCCTCGTCCCGTGAATCAGGGCGACGGCAAAGAGGTGCCGCTGCAGGCGGAAATTTATGATAACCCGCCCGCGACGCAGCCTACTCAGCCGCAGCCGACGGAGCTACAGGACAATGCGCAGTGGCGCAGCTATCAGATCGCTTCAGGCCAGACGCTGGCCCAGCTTTTTCGTGATAATAATTTGCCGGTCAATGATGTTTTCGCCATGGCGGACGTCGAGGGCGATGATAAGCCGCTCAGCAGTATGCATAGTGGCCAGCAGGTGAAAATCAGACAGGATGCGAATGGCGTGGTGACAGGGCTGACGGTGGAAGGTAATAATGGCCCGGTACTTTTTACCCGACAGCCGGACGGCTCTTTCCTGCGTGCGCAATAGCGCGACGGTTTACCGTCCGCGGTAAATATCGCAATGACATTTAATAAAAAGCCCGCTGTTAACAGCTGGCTTTAATTTTATCATAAGAGATTTTGGTTAAAGCGTATCTATACTCCCGAGACGCTTATGACTAACCAGTAATCTTTTTCTTCGCTCCACCAAGGCTATTGCGCACGATATCAATGATAGCGGATCCAATATCGGTGACGGCGCCTATCACATCGCCTCCAACGATTTTGCCGATGCCATTGCCTAACTTGCCGCCGGCATCGCTTACGGTACTGTTATTGATGCCGCCCAGCTTCAGACCTGCCTCGATGATGCCGCCGATCGCATTGCCAAGATCCTGAAACCAGCTGCCGCCTGATACCAGTTCTACTTCTTTTCCATTTAATTCACGCATAGTAAATCCTTGTTTCACTGGTTTGATGTTACTTGTCATTATTTTAATTGCACCACTAAGCCACTTCGCCCTTATAACCGGGAAAAATATTGCATTAATGTTTCAATTAAAACGCGGTAATTATAGTGTCGATAATTTAAGCAAAGCAACCACTCTCACCTAACAAAAATGGAAAAAATATCTTTAAAAATAAATAATATATGAATTTATAAATATATTACGTTGAAATATTATTTATTAAAATAAATTAAACAATAATCCCGCGAAGGATCTATGCAGGAATGAATAAAAGCGAAATCACAGGCCAGCCTTTTAAGCTCCTGAGGTTATCCAGCGATGAGTGGCGTGACGTTACCGCAACGCGAGTCGCGCCAGTTTGGCGAGAACGTCAGATCGGGAAGATGTGGTCGTGGAGGTGGTTTAACGCTGACAACAAAAACGCCGACCTGAGGTCGGCGTTTTCATATTACTGAAATAACTTATTCAGCAACAACGTTCACGTTCAGCTTAGCAAACACTTCGCTGTGAATCTGGAAGCTCACTTCATGCTCACCAGTGGTACGCAGAACGCCGTTCGGCAGGCGAACTTCGCTCTTCGCCACTTCAACGCCAGCTGCAGTTACAGCGTCAGCGATGTCGCGGGTACCGATAGAACCGAACAGTTTGCCTTCGTCACCCGCTTTAGAAGCGATGGTTACGGTGCCCAGCGCGTTGATTGCTTCAGCGCGAGCGTTGGCTGCTGCCAGAACGTCAGCCAGTTTGGCTTCCAGTTCTGCACGGCGAGCTTCGAAGAACTCAACGTTTTTCCTGGTTGCCGGGACAGCTTTGCCCATAGGCACCAGGAAGTTACGAGCATAGCCCGCTTTAACGTTAACCTGATCGCCCAGGCCGCCCAGGTTTGCTACTTTATCAAGCAGAATAACTTGCATTACCTTATCCTCTCAAAGTCGATAATTGGACAGTGGCCGATTACTGATGACGATCAGTATACGGCAGCAAAGACAGGTAGCGCGCGCGCTTGATAGCACGAGCCAGCTGACGCTGGTATTTAGCGCGAGTACCGGTGATACGGCTCGGTACAATCTTACCGCTTTCAGTGATGTAGTTTTTCAGCGTAGCGATATCTTTGTAGTCGATCTCTTGAACGCCTTCCGCGGTGAAACGGCAGAACTTGCGACGACGGAAATAACGTGCCATTTGGCTAGTCTCCAGAATCTATCAATTCAATCTGCTCGGCATGCAGCACTATTTTGCTCAGGCCATTGCGCCCTTGGTGGCTGCAAATGAAACCTTCAACGCTAAGCTGCGTGCCGACCGTTATATGTTGAGTAACCGCCTGATGCGCTTTGCCGCTAATAATGACGGGCATACGACACCAGGCTTGCCGGAGGAATCCGGCCTCTTCCTGCTGCGAGCGATGCTCAAGCACCAGCTGGCAGTGCGGAATCCCTGACGGACTTACTTTTTGCAGCGGCATCCGACACACAGTGCCCGATAAGCGCAGCCGGTTCGCCGTCACGGTCGATTACTCTTCAGAATCCCCGGCATCTGCATCGTCAGAGGTTTCGTTAGCGAAATCTTCACGACGCTCACGGCGCTCGTCTTTCGCTTTAACCATCGGAGATGCTTCGGTTACAGCGTGTTTAGTACGCATAACCATGCTGCGGATAACGGCGTCGTTGAAGCGGAAGTTAGTTTCCAGCTCATCGATCACTTCCTGCGGCGCTTCAACGTTCATCAGAACGTAATGCGCTTTGTGCAGTTTGTTGATCGGGTAAGCCAGCTGACGGCGACCCCAGTCTTCCAGACGGTGGATCTTACCTTCTGCACCAGTGATGGCACCAGTGTAGCGTTCGATCATGCCCGGAACCTGTTCGCTCTGGTCAGGATGAACCATAAAGACGATTTCGTAATGACGCATCGAATTTGCTCCTTACGGATTATTCAGCCTCCTGTCAGGGTCAGCCGTGGCCCATGGAAGCAAGGAACGTTTTAGTGTACGGCTGAAAAATTGACGCGTAATCATACTGGCGCACAAGGGGAAACTCAAGCGGGAATCACGGAAAAAGCGCGAAAGTCTGGGGCGTAAACCGGCAGACGCCTCAGCCTTGCGCGCATAGTTTGAACGATCAAAGAGATACGAAAAAATCCGTCAGCGCACGGAGCGCCTGCGGCGTGATTTTATGGCTGACGGCGGGCTCGGTCAGCCAGGTGAGCTGCCGATCAAGCTGCGCATCGCTCAGCGCCTGGATCAGCCGCCGGGTTTCCGCTACGGGCACCACCTCGTCCGCTTCGCCGTGCCAGAGCAGCAGCGGACGATCCACCAGACGGCTGAGCTGACGGCTGGGATCGTATTCCGCCAGCGGCGCCAGGCTGCGGGCCAGCGCCTGTTGTTCAGCGGGCGTCTGCGTCTGGAACGGCGGAAACAGCGTCTGGCTCAGCGACATAAAATAGCCCGATCCCATCAGACAGCCGACGCGAGCAAGCTGTGGATAGCGCGCCATCGCGCCTAAAGCAGTCATACCGCCCATGGATGCGCCCGCCGCGCCGAAACGCTCGCCGTCAATCAGTCCACGCGCCCGCAGCGCCGTTTCCAGCTGTGGCAGCTCATCAATATTGTGGCGCAAGATATCCCAGAAATGGGCCAGCCGGTAGGCGCTGTCGCCGCGATAGCGCGAGCCGTGTTCATCGGCATCCGGCATAATGACGCGCAGGCCCGCCTGCGCCAGCCCAACGGCCGCCCAGGCGTAAACTTCTTTAGAGGAAAGATAGCCATGCCAGAACAGGATGGTGGGCAGGGCCGCCTCCTGATGCCCTGCTGGCGCGGCATGCAGGCATTCGATACCACCAAACAATTCTGTATTAATTTCAATGCTTGTCGCCGTTCTCTTGTCCTGAGCCATCGCCTTCATTCCTGTTCGTGCTGTTGAAAAAACAGCCTTTGATTATAGGGCATTGCCGAACCGCTCTCCCAGGCGGGAAAAAAACTTCCTTTTCCTTACAGATCCTGGGGTAAAAATTCATCATTTTTGGCCGTTTAACGAGATCCCATAATATGACTAAAAGGTAAAAGGACTCATGAAGCGTCTCTCACTCAGCCGCGCGAGTTTAGGGGTCAAGCTCTCGGTTATAACTTCATTGAGCGTGGCCGTGCTGTTTTTCGTCCTCACGCTCGCCCTCAGCAATAATGCAGCAAAACAGCTGGAAGCATTAACGCTGGAAAATATGCAGAATCAGGTGGCCGGCATTGGTGATATGGCCGGCATGTTTAATGCCACCCTCAGCGAAGAAGTCGCTAACTATACCAGGCTGTTTGAAAGCTTCCTGCCGAAGAACTTCAGCCGTGATGAAAGCGCACGTATTACGGTGGGCGATTTTTCCACGCCAACGTTACGCGCCGGATTAAAAACGCTGAACCTCGACGAAACGGTCGTTGACGATTTTCTGGCGCGTACCGGCGCTATTTCGACCATCTTCGTGCGCGACGGCGACAATTTTATTCGGGTCTCCACCTCGCTGCGTAAAGAAGACGGCGCGCGCGCGATGGGCACCCAGCTCGATCGCCAAAGCGCCGCTTTTGCACAGGTCAGTAAAGGTGAAGCTTATCGCGGCCTGGCCGCGCTGTTTGGCAAACGCTATATCACACAGTATCAGCCGGTAAAAGATGCCAGCGGTACGGTGGTCGGCATTCTGTTCGTCGGCGTGGAGATCGGGAAACAGGTCACCTTGATGCGTGACAAAGTACTGAATAAAACTTTCAGCGATACCGGTCATTTTATGGTGATGAGCGGCGCGGCGGATAAAACGCGCGGCAGCTGGCTTTTCCACCGGCAGGAAGAAGGCAAAATGGCGCGCTGGTCCTCTGAGGTTATGCAACAGCTGACATCGCAGGAGAGCGGCACGCTGGAAACCATTCAGGATGGCGAGCCGCATATTCTTGCCTGGCAGCGTCTGCCCGGCTGGAACTGGATTATTCTTGGCAACGTTGATAAAGACAGCCTGCTGGCACCGATTACTTCGGCACGCAACACTTTCCTGCTGCTCGGCCTGGGACTGGTGATCCTGTTTGCGCTGGGCTTCGTAGTAATTACCCGCCGTTGGGTCAGCGTTCCGCTGAAGCAGGTTATTCATCTGGCAGAACAGTATGCGGACGGCAACCTGCAGGCCACGCTACAAACCACGCGTAAAGATGAGGTTGGCCAGCTGATTACGGCAATCAACGGGATCGGCGATGGGCTGGCGCGCATTGTTTCCCAGGTTCGCGCCGCCGCGCAGGATATTAGCCAGGGTACCGACGCCATCGCCATAAGCAGCGAAAATATCAGCGAGCAGATCGCCCGTCAGGCCAGCAGCGTGGAGGAGACCTCCGCCAGTATGGAGCAGCTCGGCGCGACGGTGGAGCAGAATGCGGAAAACGTGGCGCAGGCTCTGCAGCTGGTTGCGGAAGCCGCCAGCGCGGTTCAGCACGGCGGCGAAACGGTCGCGCACTCGGTCAGCACCATGTCGGCGATTAAAGTCTCTTCGCAGAGTATTGCCGATATTACTCATGTTATTGAATCCATTGCCTTCCAGACCAATATTCTGGCGCTTAACGCCGCGGTAGAAGCCGCGCGCGCCGGTGAGCATGGCAAAGGATTTGCAGTGGTGGCGGCGGAAGTTCGCGCCCTGGCGCAGCGCAGCGCGCAGGCGGCAAAAGAGATTGATTCCCTGATTGCGAACTCCATTAGCAGCGTCAATAAGGGCCATACGCTTTCCGGGCAGACACGCAGCGCGATGGAAAATATCGTTTCGCGTATTGAACAGGTGAAAGCGCTGATGGGCGAAATTAACGTGGCCTCGCAGGAGCAATCCGCCGGGATTGGTCAGGTGAATATCGCCATGACGCAGATCGGCCAGGCGACGCATCAAAATACCGATCTGGTCGCACAATCGGAAGAGACCGCGCACGAGCTGAGTAAAAAAGGACATCATCTGACTGAACTGGTCAGCGTTTTTACGCTGAAAGGCTAACGGAATAGCCAGGATCGCATACACTTTAGCGATCCCAGCTATGAGGAGTTTGCGATGCGTTATCTGCCGTTGCTGCTGTTAACCCTGACGTTAAGCGCTTGCAGTACGCTGCGTCAGACGCCCGAAGCGCCGCCGCCTCCCACTCAACAGGCGCAGGAAATTAGCCGCGGGCAAACCACAAACCTGACGCGCCTGGGCAGTATTACCAGCACCACGCGCGGTTCGCCGGATGATGCGCAGCGTGAGATTGCGAAAAAGGCTAATCAGTCAGGCGCAACTTACTATCACATTGTCGCGCTCAGTGAGACGGTGATGCCGGGAATGTGGTACGCCTCAGCGGTACTGTATGGGCCAGCCGCGGGCAATACGCAGCAGTAAGTCCTTGCCAACGGCGTCCGGCTATCCGCCGCTGGCGCGCAGCAGCAATCGTTCAGTAACCGTATCGCTGAGCAGCGAAGCGCCGCGCGTATCCAGATGCTGACGGCACCAGGCGTCAGCCAGCGGCGGCTCCAGCGAGGTTAAGAGTTGCTGGCCGGTCGCCAGCAGCATTAGCTGACGAGTTAACTCACGCGCCTGCGCTTCCTGCGGCCTGCGCAGACGCAGCTTCAGCTGACGCCAGCGGTTATCGAAATGGCGGTTCAATCCTTTTACCGCCTCAAACTGGGCAGCCAGCATCTCAACGACCGCTGGCTGCTTTCTTAATACCCGCAGGACATCCAGACACATTACGTTGCCTGCCCCCTCCCAGATGCTGTTGACCGGTGCCTCCCGATAGAGACGCGGCAGTTCGCTCTCCTCGCAGTAACCTGTGCCGCCCAGGATCTCCATTGACTGAGCGATAAACGGCGGCGCGTCTTTACAGACGGCGAATTTGGCGGCGGGCGTAAACAGCCGGGCATAAGCGCGCTGCACTTCATCCTCAGGCAGCGACCAGGCGTGCGCGATACGCATCAGCAGCGCCGTTTGCCCTTCCAGCTGGAGCGCCTGCTGGCACAGCACCTGTCGCATTAGCGGCTGCTCTACCAGCGTCTTGCCCATTACCTGACGTTGATGAGCATGATAAAGCGCGACCGAAAAAGCGCGGCGCATCAGACTGTGGCTGCCCAGCGCGCAGTCAAAACGGGTGTAGCCGCCCATTTTTAAAATTTGCCGTACGCCTTCGCCCTCCTCGCCCAACAGCCAGCCAATCGCACCGTCAAACTCCACTTCGCTGCTGGCATTGGAGCGGTTGCCCAACTTCTCCTTCAGTCGTTCAATGCGCACGGCGTTACGCGTACCGTCCGGCAACAAACGCGGCAGGAAAAAGCAGCTGATGCCGCCGGATGCCTGAGCCAGCACCAGATGCGCATCGCTCTGCGGCACCGAGAAGAACCATTTATGTCCGGTGAGCCGATAAGCTTCCCCGCTGCTGCGGGCCGCCAGCGGCTCGGCGCGCGTGGTATTGCTGAGAACATCGGTGCCGCCCTGCTTTTCCGTCATGCCCATGCCAATCAGCAGGCCGCGCTTTTGCGGCGCGGGCTGTAAATGCGCATCGTAGCGATCGGCAAGCAGCGGCAGCAGCCAGTCGGCAAACAACGACGGCAGGCTTGCCTGCAACAGCGGCGTGGCGCCAAACGTCATGGTAACTGGACAGAGCGTGCCGGACTCGACCTGTCCGTGCAGCATAAAGCGCGCGGCGCGGGCGACGAATGCGCCAGAGCGTGCATCAGGCTGCCACGGCAGATTATGTACGCGATTGGCGCACAGTCCCTGCATCAGCAGATGCCAGGCGGGATGGAAGCGGAGGTCGTCCAGCCGTTCGCCGCGCGCGTCATAGCGCAACAGCTCCGGCGGGAAAGCGTTCGCCAGCCTGCCCAGCTCCAGCGATTCGCTGCTGCCGAGCTGCTGGCCAACCGATGCCAACAGTTCCAGATCCCATTCCGCGCCAAAGCGCACCACGGCTTCACGCAGCGGCGTATCGGAGAGGAACAGATTGCTGTTGCTGAGAGGACGGGGCTGATTAAAAACGGTATGAGTGAGAGGCATAACCAGGGATCTCCGCACGGAAGCCGCTTCGCTGCCTGACGGGCTTCTGAATCATTGATGATTTTATTATGCAGAAAGCCGCAAAAGATGCCTGTAAAGGAGGGAGTTTTCGGGGCGCGGGTCACGCCCCGAACGGTTAACCGCGACGCTGACGCACCGCTTCGAACAGACAAATGCCGGTAGCAACGGATACGTTCAGCGACGAGACGCTGCCCGCCATCGGCAGTTTAATCAGATCATCGCAATGCTCGCGCGTCAGGCGACGCATCCCTTCGCCTTCGGCGCCCATCACCAGCGCCAGCGGGCCGGTCAGCTTGCTTTCCCAGATTTCATGGGTCGCTTCGCCTGCGGTGCCGACAATCCAGACGTGGTATTCCTGCAGCAGACGCATGGTACGCGCCAGGTTGGTGACGCGAATCAACGGCACGCTTTCCGCCGCGCCGCAGGCAACTTTCTTCGCCGTCGCGTTCAGCTGCGCCGAGCGATCTTTCGGCACGATAACCGCGTGAACGCCAGCGGCATCCGCGCTGCGCAGGCAGGCGCCGAGGTTGTGGGGATCGGTAACGCCATCGAGAATCAGCAGCAGCGGCGATTCAACAGACGCCAGCAGGTCAGGCAGATCGCCCTCCTGATAATGACGCCCCGGTTTTACCTGCGCCACGATGCCCTGATGCACTGCGCCTTCAACTTTGCTGTCGAGCCACTGGCGCGTAGCGACCTGAATCACCACGCCCTGCGCTTCCAGCGCGGCAATCAGCGGCTGCAAACGACGATCGTCGCGGCCTTTCAGGATCCAGACCTGCTGGAAACGTTGCGGGTCGCGCTCTAACAGCGCCTGTACGGCGTGAATGCCGAAAATTACTTCACTCATGTTTTATCCGATGCTGGTTACGGGCGGCCCAGCCGCCCTCTGGCCTGCGGAGCGGCAGGGTTCGCCTGCTACCGCCTATGCCTCTTTTTTCTTCGACGCGCGCTTCGCTTTGGTCGCGGCGGCGATTTTACGCGTTTTTTCCGACGGTTTTTTCGCTTTTTTCTCGCCTTTCGGCGCAGCGTCTTTCTTCTTGCCGCGGAAGGCCGAATCCGGCTCGAAGTTCACGTTTTTACGCATTTCACGGCGGCGCTTGTTGTGGCTGCCGGCTGCGCCTTTTTTCGCTTTCTCGCGGGCGGTTTTCCCTTCGCCGCGCGGGCTGCGCTGGCTGGAAATCAGCGCGAAATCGATCTTGCGCTCATCCATATGTACCGCTTCTACGCGCACCTCAACGGTATCACCGAGACGATAGGTGCGTCCGCCAGATTCGCCGATCAGGCGCTGACCAACCGCATCGAAACGGTAATAGTCATTATCCAGCGAGGAGACATGCACCAGTCCGTCGATAAACAGGTCGTTCAGACGGACAAAGAAGCCAAAGCCGGTCACGCTGGCAATCACACCGGTAAAGGTATTGCCGACCTGATCCTGCATAAAGTCGCATTTCAGCCAGTCGGCAACGTCGCGCGTCGCTTCATCGGCGCGGCGCTCGGTCAGGGAACAGTGCAGGCCCAGCTGCAGCATCTGCTGCATTTCATAGTGATAGCCGCCGGTCGGCGTGCTGTTGCCTACCAGCGAGCCCTGCTGTTGCGCCAGCAGATATTTGATCGCCCGGTGCAGCAGCAGATCGGGATAGCGGCGAATCGGCGAGGTAAAGTGCGCGTAGGACGACAGCGCCAGGCCAAAGTGGCCACGGTTTTCCGGGTCGTAGACCGCCTGCTTCATCGAGCGCAGCAGCATGGTTTGCAGCATTTCGTGATCGGGACGATCGGCGATGGTTTCCAGCAGCCCGGCATAGTCCAGCGGCTGCGGCTTGCTGCCGCCCGGCAGCGACAGTCCCAGCTCCGCCAGCACGGAACGGAAGCTTTTGATGCTCTCATCGCTGGGACGATCGTGATCGCGGAACAGCGCCGGCTCCTGATATTTTTCCACAAAACGCGCCGAGGCGATGTTCGCCAGAATCATGCACTCTTCAATCAGCTTGTGCGCGTCGTTACGTACGGTGCGCTCCACGCGCTCAATGCGGCGCTCGGCGTTGAAGATAAATTTAGCCTCTTCCGTCTCGAAAGAGATGCCGCCGCGCTGTTCGCGCGCTTTTTCCAGCACCTGGTACATCCGGTGCAGTTCTTCGAGATCGTTCACCAGCGGCGCATACTGTTCGCGTAGCTCCGGGTTGCCCTGCAAAATCGACCAGACCTTGGTATAGGTCAGACGCGCATGGGAGTTCATGACCGCTTCGTAGTGCTTGTAGCCGGTCAGCTTACCGGTGGCGGAGATGGTCATTTCACAAACCATACACAGGCGATCAACCTGCGGGTTCAGCGAGCAGAGACCGTTAGACAGCACTTCCGGCAGCATCGGCACGACCTGCGACGGGAAATAGACCGAGGTGCCACGGTTATGCGCTTCATTGTCCAGCGGCGTGCCGGGACGCACGTAATAACTGACATCGGCAATGGCTACCCACAGACGCCAGCCGCCGCCGCGCTTTTTCTGGCAGTAAACGGCATCGTCAAAGTCGCGCGCATCTTCTCCGTCAATGGTGACCAGCGGCAGCTGGCGTAAATCAACGCGGCCCTGTTTCGCCTCTTCCGGCACTTCTTCTCGCAGTCTGGCAACCTGCTCTTCCACTTCGGCGGGCCATACGTGCGGGATTTCATGGGTGCGCAGCGCCATATCTACCGCCATGCCGGTACCCATATTGTCGCCCAGCACTTCGATAATCTTACCGATTGCTTTGGTGCGGCGCGTCGGACGCTGTACCAGCTCCACGACCACCACGAATCCCATGCGCGCATTCATAATATCTTCAGGCGGGATCAGGATGTCGAAGCTCAGGCGGCTGTCGTCCGGCACCACAAAGCCAACGCCGGCTTCGGTGAAATAGCGGCCAACAATCTGGCCGTTGCGCGGCTCAAGAACGCGCACCACGCGCCCTTCGCGGCGACCTTTACGATCGGCGCCCAGCGGCTGTGCAAGAATGACATCGCCGTGCATGCAGAACTTCATCTGTTCGGCGGAGAGATAGAGGTCATCTTTCTGGCCTTCCACGCGCAGGAAGCCATAGCCGTCGCGGTGACCAATCACTTTACCGCGCAGTAAATCAAGACGTTCCGGCAGGACATAACATTGACGACGGGTAAATACCAGCTGGCCATCGCGCTCCATGGCGCGCAAACGACGACGCAGCGCTTCCAGCTGCTCTTCACCGCTAATATTCATTTCAGCAGCCAGCTCTTCACGGCTGGCCGGTTTTTCGCGTTTTTCTAAATGGGCGAGAATAAATTCGCGACTGGGGATAGGGTTTTCGTATTTTTCAGCTTCTCTTTCCTGAAAAGGGTCTTTTGACATAGCGGTTCCTCCGTTTGTCAGCAGCCGGTCAGCAGGGGAACAGGTTGCCCAGGCCCCGGCAGCAAAATTTTATAAAGCGGATGGTTATCTTTCACCAGATCGGCCAACGTATAGTTGTCCAGTTCACGCAAAAATTGTTCAGTCGCGGCATTCAATGCCTGACGTAAGCGGCAGGCGGGCGTAATTGCGCAAACATCGCAATTCACCAGCTGTAGCGGTTCCATTTGACGCACCACATGCCCAACAATAATTTCTGAGGCAGGCTTTCCAAGGCGAATTCCGCCGTTTTTTCCCCGTACGGCAGCGACATAGCCCAGACGACTCAGTTGGTTAATGATTTTGACCATATGGTTGCGTGATACGCCATAGGTATCGGTAACCTGAGTAATATTAGTCATCTGTCCGGCCGGTAGCGACGCCATATAAATCAACGCGCGCAGGCCAAAATCGGTAAAGCTTGTCAGTTGCACATTAACCTCGGTGAATTTCCGGTGAATTTCATCCGTTTAGCATAATTATTATCTAATGATGATAAACCAGCCCATCTGTTTCAGGGCAATTTTTTAAGCAAGCCGGATTCAGGAAAAGCGGTAAGCAAAAAGGACGGGAATAAAGATCGGGACCTGTTATAACACAGAAGACAAAGGCCGGACAGTGTCCGGCCTTTACGTAATCAGGCGTCAAACGGATGACGCAGGATCATGGTTTCGCTACGATCCGGTCCGGTCGAGATAATATCAACCGGCACGCCCGTCAGCTCTTCAACACGCTTAATGTAGTCACGTGCCGCCTGCGGCAGCGCATCGACAGATTTCGCGCCAAAGGTGCTTTCGCTCCAGCCCGGCAGGGTTTCATAAATTGGCTCAATGCCTTCCCAGCCTTCAGCCGCCAGCGGCGTGGTGGTCATTTCGCGGCCGTCCGGCATCCGGTAGCCGACGCAGATTTTAACTTCTTTCAGACCGTCCAGCACGTCCAGTTTGGTCATGCAGAAGCCGGAAAGGGAGTTGATCTGCACCGCGCGGCGCACGGCAACGATGTCCAGCCAGCCGGTGCGACGACGGCGACCGGTTGTCGCGCCGAACTCATTACCTTTTTCGCACAGGAACTTGCCGGTTTCATCAAACAGCTCGGTCGGGAACGGGCCAGCGCCAACGCGCGTTGAGTAGGCTTTGATAATGCCCAGCACGTAATCCACATAGCGCGGGCCGATACCGGAACCGGTCGCTACGCCGCCTGCGGTGGTGTTGGAAGAAGTCACGTACGGATAGGTGCCGTGATCGATGTCCAGCAGCGTACCCTGCGCGCCTTCAAACATAATCAGGTCGCCACGCTTGCGCGCGTTATCCAGCAGATCGGACACGTCCACCACCATGCTGGTCAGGATGTCGGCGATAGCCATAACATCGTTCAGTACGGTGTCGTAATCGACCGCGTCTTCTTTGTAGTAATGCACCAGCTGGAAGTTGTAGAAATCAACGATCTCTTTCAGCTTAACGGCGAAGGTTTCTTTATCAAACAGATCGCCTACGCGCAGGCCGCGACGCGCGACTTTATCTTCATAAGCCGGGCCGATGCCGCGACCAGTGGTGCCAATTGCCTTCGCGCCGCGCGCTTTTTCGCGCGCCTGATCCATTGCAACGTGGTATTGCAGAATGAGCGGACAGGCTTCAGAAAGTAACAGACGTTCACGTACCGGGACGCCGCGCTCTTCCAGACCTTTCATCTCTTTCATCAGCGCAGCCGGAGACAGCACCACACCGTTGCCGATGATGCTGGTGACGTTTTCACGCAGAATGCCAGAGGGGATTAAGTGGAGAACGGTTTTTTCACCGTTGATGACAAGCGTATGACCCGCATTGTGGCCGCCTTGATAGCGCACAACGTATTTAGCGCGCTCTGTCAGAAGGTCAACAATCTTACCTTTGCCTTCGTCACCCCATTGGGTGCCCAGTACGACAACGTTCTTACCCATTTTCTTGAAACCACCGATTGCTTAAAAAAGGATTCTACCACCAGGATTTTCCACTTTCAGCACTTTTAGCATACGATTGCGCAGTTTTTTGCGGATGATTTTGCCGGGCATTCCCTGCCGTTTTAGCTTCTTTAGTAACCTTCCCTGGATATAGCATTAACTGCCGCCGTGAACACTCAACATGTAGTAAATAACCACGCCAGCCACCACAATGCCGCCGCCGAAACGATGCAGCAGACGATCCGGCAATTGCGCCATGGTGACAATCATGCGTCGCCAAAGGCGCGGCCACAGCATCGGCCCAAGCCCTTCCAACACCAGCACTAACGCCAGCGCCATCCATATGGTTGTATTCATTATTTCTCAGTCGCCATCGGTCAGAAGCTGGCGATTATGCACACTGGCGGATAATCAGTAAATACGAGGTCGGCTGAAGCAGCGGTAAAAAGCGTGACCGGATATATCACGCTTTCGCCCGCGAGAGACGGGGAATTAATCGACGATAAACAACTTCGCGCCGCTGGGTGAAGAAGAACGATGCGCCTCGGCGTTGTCCGCTACCTGATAGCTCATGCCCGGCGTCAAAATAAAAGTGCGGCCATCCTCCAGCTCCGTATGCAGCTCGCCTTCCAGACAATAAAGAATATGTCCTTTATCGCACCAGTGATCGGCGAGGTAGCCTGCGGAATAGTCAACAATCCTGACGCGAATATCATTAAACCTTTGGGTTCGCCACAGCGCATAGCCTTTCTCGCCCAAATGCTTTTCTGACACCACGTTTTGCCAGTCGGTAATACCAAAAGGAAGATGTTTGATTTGCATACCAGCCTCTGTAAAGAAGTTAACAATACGGGATTGCTGCCTGTATCAGAACAGATGAAGCTAAAGCAGGATGGAGCAGGTCGAACAGAAGATAAAAAAGAGCCGACATAAGTCGGCTCTTTTAAAGGGGTTAACGTGACGTATTGCCAGATGGCGACTTCATATAGCGGAAGAAGTCACTGTCCGGGCTCAGCACCATAACGTCCTGGTTACCGCTAAAGCTTTTCTCGTAAGCGCGCAGACTACGAATAAAGGCATAGAAGCCCGGATCCTGGCTGAACGCGTCGGCAAACAGCTTTGCAGATTCGGCGTCGCCTTCACCGCGAGTAATCAACGCTTCACGCTGTGCTTCCGCCAGCGTGCGCGTTACCTGATAGTCAGCCTGAGCACGCAGTTTTTCCGCTTCTTCCTGACCCTGCGAGCGCTGGCTACGTGCTACCGCTTCACGCTCGGCGCGCATACGGTTGTAAATAGCATCAGACACTTCGGTCGGCAGGTTGATCTGCTTAATCCGTACGTCAACAACTTCAATGCCCAACGCAGCCATACTGTTCGGGTTAATCGACGGCTCGTTGGTTTTGGTTTCACGCTCTACGCGCGCCGCGGCATGAGCAATCGCATCATCCGCCGCTGGCGTCTGTACTTCGTCATCGCTGCCGGCGCTGCCGGTGTTCAGGGCATCACGGACGTCAGTGGTCAAACGGCCACGTGAATCGGTAACGATGTCCTTCACGTCAAGGCGGCCCATTTCAGAACGCAGACGGTCGCTGAACTTACGTTTCAGCAGCACTTCCGCCTGAGAAATATCGCCGCCGCCGGTCGCCAGATAGTAACGGCTAAAGTCGCTGATACGCCATTTGATATAAGAATCGACGATCAGATCCTTTTTCTCTTTGGTCACAAAGCGATCGGCCTGGTTATCCATGGTCTGAATACGCGCATCAAGCGTTTTTACCGATTCCAGGAATGGTATTTTAAAGTGCAGGCCCGGCGCGAATACCAGCGGTTTATTCTCGTTATCACGCAACACTTTGCCGAAGCGCAGCACAATACCACGCTGCCCTTCCTGCACGACAAACAATGACGCGTACAGCACCACCAGTACAACAATAACTAATACGATTAATGGCTTACGCATCGTTTACTCTCTCCCTTCGCGCTGGGTGTCATTGCGCAGCGCGTTAGCGCGACGCTGATCCATGATGTCGTCCGGCGAGAACGACGAACTGCTGCTGGCGCGATCGTTACTGTCTGAAGCCGGCGGCAAACGCATCAGGCTGCTGCTCTCCTGGCTGCTGCGGTTGGCGTTCGACGCCCCCTGTCCGCGCATCAGCTGATCCAGCGGCAGCACCATCAGATTGCTGTTGTTGTCACTCACCAGAACTTTACGCGTATGGCTCAGCACACGTTCCATGGTTTCGATATACAGACGCTCTTTGGTGATTTCCGGCGCAGCTTTGTATTCCGGCAGAATTTTCGCAAAACGGGCGACTTCACCCTGCGCTTCCAGTACGGTACGCGCTTTATAAGCACGCGCCTCTTCCAGAATACGCTGTGCCTGGCCGTTGGCGCGCGGCTGGACTTCATTCGCGTAGGCTTCCGCCTCGCGCACGTACTGCTCGCGGTTTTCACGTGCGGCAATCGCATCGTCAAACGCCGCTTTAACCTCTTCCGGCGGACGCGCCGCCTGGAAGTTTACGTCCAGCACGGTAATGCCCATATTGTACGGACGAATGGTTTCGTCAATTTCGCGCTGCGTTTCGCTACGCACCACGGTACGGCCTTCGGTCAAAATACGATCCATGCTGGAGCGGCCAATTACGCCGCGCAATGCGCTGTCCGTCGCCTGACGCAGGCTGTCGTCCGCACTGGTGACCGCAAACAGATAACGTTCCGGGTCGGTCACGCGGTACTGCACGTTCATTTCTACGCGCACGACGTTTTCGTCCGAGGTCAACATTACGCCGGACGCCGCCAGCTCGCGCACCGCTTCCACGTTTACCGCACGAACCTGGTCGATAAAGGTCGGTTTCCAATTCAGGCCCGGCTCAACCAGATGGCTGAACTGACCAAAACGTGTTACCACGCCGCGTTCCGCTTCTTTAATGGTATAGAAACCGCTTGCTGCCCAAATCACCACGGCCGCTACGGCTACGATGCCTACCAGTTTGCCGCCGTTACCTGAGCCGCGTAAATGATTGCCGCCCTTGCCACCGCCCAGACCGCCGAGTTTTTTGCTCAGCTTACGGAAGATATCATCGAGATCGGGAGGTCCCTGATCGCGTCCTCCTTTGTTTCCCCCAGAGTTGCCGCCTTGATTATTGCTGCTTCCCCACGGGTCGCGGTCTTGTCCGTTATTACCGGGCTGATTCCACGCCATGTTTATACTCCATTTATTGTGTGTGCGGTGGTATCCCAGACCGGGATACACGTCTCAGGCAACATCAGTCAAACAATATAATCCACCAGCGTCGGCTCCTGCTTGCACAGGCGACGCCAGTCAACAATCGGCATGCGTATCAGTAAACTTACGCTGCCATCTTCCTCATTCCACTCTTTTTCGATGGCCTGTAGCTGATAAAAGCGGCTGCGCAGGCGTCCCATTTCCGGCGGCAGACGCAGCTGATGCTGAGCAATCTCGCCTGAGAGCCGCTCAGTCAGGGCCTGAAACAGCAGCGGCAGACCAGCGCCCGTTTGGGCGGAAAGCCAGACGCGTACCGGTTGGTTTTCATCATTGCGATCGATACGCGGCTCGAAGCCATCCAGCATATCGATTTTGTTCATCACCTGTAGCGTTGGGATCTCGTCGGCTTCGATCTCTTCGAGAACGCTCTCTACTGCTGCAATATTTTCATCGACGCGCACATCGGCGGCATCAATAACGTGCAGCAGCAGCGCCGCCTGACGCGTTTCCTGTAGCGTCGCTTTAAACGCGGCCACCAGGTCATGCGGCAGATGACGAATAAAACCTACCGTATCGGCCAGCACCACTTCGCCGACATCGGCAACGTCAATACGACGTAACGTCGGATCCAGGGTGGCGAACAGCTGATCGGCAGCGTAAACATTAGCGGAGGTCACGCTATTAAATAGCGTGGATTTTCCGGCGTTGGTATAACCCACCAGCGAAACCGTTGGAATATCGGCTTTGGCGCGCGCCTGTCGGCCCTGATCGCGCTGTTTTTCCACGCGCTCCAGGCGCGACAAAATCTGGCTGATGCGATTGCGCAGCAACCGACGGTCGGTTTCCAGCTGGGTTTCGCCCGGCCCGCGCAGGCCGATACCGCCTTTTTGGCGTTCAAGGTGAGTCCAGCCGCGCACCAGTCGCGTAGCGAGATGGCGCAGCTGAGCCAGCTCTACCTGTAATTTACCTTCGTGAGTACGTGCGCGCTGGGCAAATATATCCAGAATCAGGCCCGTGCGGTCGATAACGCGACATTCGCACAAGCGCTCAAGGTTACGTTCCTGAGCCGGTGACAGGGCATGATCGAACAGCACCACTGAAGCACCGGTGGCTTTCACCGCTTCAGCGATCTCGACAGCTTTACCTTCACCGACAAAATATTTGGGATGTGGCGCTTTGCGGCTACCGGTTATCACGCGCAGCGCTTCGACGCCTGAGGAAGAGACCAGCGTTTCAAATTCTTGCAGGTCTTCTGTCTCTTTGTCTTGCGAGAACCAGATGTGTACCAGTACGGCCTGCTCACCGGCATCATAACGGTCAAACAAGCTTAAACCTCTCTAATTGATTGACCAGAACGGGGAAGGTCAAAAATGCTCTCCCCGTTCTGGCAGGACGATGGCAGGACTTACTCAGCGCTATCACCGTCTTGCTGTTGCGGCTGCGATTGCGCTGCCTGATTATTGCCGCCGTGATGATAGTTGCTACCGCCACCAGCGTTATTGCTATGGTGGGAGACCGCACGCGACGGGACAACGGTAGAGATAGCGTGCTTATACACCATCTGACTTACCGTATTTTTCAACAAAATCACGAACTGATCGAAAGACTCAATTTGACCTTGCAGTTTGATACCATTCACCAAATAAATTGAAACCGGAACACGCTCGCGACGCAGTGCGTTCAGGAACGGGTCTTGTAAAGATTGCCCCTTAGCCATTCTATCTTTTCCTTATATGCTTGTTGTTTATTACTAAGAACCCTGCGGCTCTAAATACTGCGTAAAAAAATTTGCGCACGATAACGGTTCAATTGTACACATTCACCCAAGCTTCGCACCAAGAACCTGTAATACCTTGTTAAGCGCCTCGGCCGGATGATCGCTGTCAAGCCAGTGAACATTCTGCCAGCCTCTTAGCCAGGTAATCTGACGCTTGGCGAGTTGCCGGGTCGCGCAAACTCCCCGATAAACCATTTCGTCGTAGTTAATTTCGCCTTCAAGATAAGACCACATCTGGCGATAACCCACGCAACGAATGGAAGGCAAATCCGTATGCAAATCTCCTCGTGCAAACAGCGCACGCGCTTCAGCTTCAAAACCCGAAGCCAGCATTTGCTCAAAACGTAACGCAATACGCTGATGCAGCAATTCACGGCTCGCCGGAGCGATAGCGAACTGAACCACATCATAAGGCAAGGCTTCACCCGCAGTTTTCGTCAGTTCCGTTAAAGTTTTACCCGAAATAAAAAAAACTTCCAGTGCTCGCGAGAGTCTCTGGGGATCATTCGGATGAATACGAGCACCGGCAACGGGATCGATTTCACATAACTGACGATGCAGCGCTTCCCATCCCTGTTCACGCGCTGCTTGCTCAATCTGTTCGCGTACCGCGGGATCGGCCGAGGGCAACGGCGATAATCCTTCCAGTAACGCTTTGAAATAGAGCATGGTTCCACCAACAAGCAACGGAATTCGCCCTTTCGAGACAATGTCCGCCATTTCCGCCAGCGCATCGCGACGAAAGTCGGCGGCCGAGTAAGCCTCCGACGGATCGCGAATGTCCAGCAGACGATGAGGCGCCAGCGCCAGCTCTTCTGTGCCTGGCTTAGCCGTGCCAATATCCATACCACGATAAATCAGCGCTGAATCCACGCTGATCAGCTCCACCGGCAGCTTTTGACGCAAGGCGATTGCCAGCGCTGTCTTACCGGAAGCCGTGGGCCCCATCAAAAATATTGCCTTAGGCCGGCCAGCCATTTCACTTTCACTCATGCTTCAGGGCGCTTAACGCCGTTTCTGTGTCGATCGGTTGTAATAAACCCGGAGGCGGCGATTTCAATAACGCCGGGCAGAGCCGTTCGACTTCCGCCAGCAGCGCAATCGCCTGTGAGTGATTCCAGTGCGCTGGCTCGGCATCAGCCTGCCGCGCCAGCCATTGCGACAGCTGGCCCGACGACATGTCCTGCTGACGGGCGAGATAGCCTAACAGTTCTGGAATCAAGTTTTGTAAATTTTGTTGGCGCAATGGTAAAGGCACCGCGCGCAGAGTCACATGCTGCCCATCGCTTTGCAAATCAATCCCAAACCGCTGCAGCAGTTCGGCGTGCCGCTCTATCGCCTGCCTTTCCGGCGGCGCCAGTTTTAGCCGCACAGGAATCAGCAGCGGCTGAGGCTTCAGCCCTTCGGTTCCCGGCTCCAGCTGCGCCTGGCGCAGCCAGCGCGCCGCCACCGGTAACGCGACCAGCGCCAGCCCACCGTTACGCTCAACCACGGCATAGCATTCATGCAGAATAGTTAACAGTCGTCCCAGGCTCTGACTGTGCGCCGGTAACGGCGCCTGAGCGGGTGCGCGGGAAGGCGCGGATGGCGCATTTTCCGTTGCGGGCGTTGGCGTCTGCAACAGCTGTTGATAGAGCGCGCCTTCGCGCTTCTGATATCCAGGCTGCTGCTGCGGCCAGCCTGCGCCGCTGGCGCGTGCTGTTGAATGCGTGCCGGAGTGGGATGAAGAACCGCCCTGCAAAGCCTCGCCGCGTCGTTGACAGGGTGCCGGTTCCGCTTCCCGTGCCGATGAATGGCGCGCTGGCCGATCGGTTTCCGGCGCTGGCTGGCGGTGCGCCAGGGCACTGGTTTCCTGCACCGATGGTCGAGGCAAGTCCGGTGTGTCCGGTGCCGGCAGGGAGAAATGATTCATACCCGCAGCAGGCCGGTTTTCCGGCTGCCAGCGCGGTTGATCGTGTTCCGCCAGCGGCAGGCTTTCGGCTCCGCTCTCCTGCAACGCGCAGATCACGCCCTGATAAATAAAATCATGCACCAGCCGTGACTGATGAAAACGCACCTCATGTTTCGCAGGATGAACGTTGACATCCACCTGATGCGGATCGATATGCAGATAAAGCACATAGGCAGGCTGATGTTCGCCGCCCAGTTTTTCCTGGTAGGCCTGGCGGATCGCATGATTAATCAGCCTGTCGCGCATCATGCGGCCATTCACGTAGCAGTACTGCAAGTCGCTGACCTGGCGCGCGCCGACCGGATCGGCCACCCAGCCGCGCAAAATCAGGTCGCCATGCTGCCATTCGATTTTTAGCGCGTGTTCCATAAAGGTCGCGCCGCAAATTGCGCCCAGCCGACGCAGCTGCTGGTTTTCCTGCGCCGCTGCGCGATACTGCCGCACCAGCTTGCCGTTATGCGTCAGCGAAATCGCAATATCAAAACGCGCCAGCGCGATGCGCCGCACCACCTCATCAATATGGGTAAACTCGGTTTTCTCGGTACGCAGAAACTTACGGCGTGCCGGCGTATTGTAAAAGAGATCGAGAACTTCCAGCGTGGTGCCCACCGGATGGGCCGCTGGCTTTACCGTCACCGCCATCTCGCGCCCTTCCGCATAGGCCTGCCAGGCTTCATTCTGTTCGGCGGTACGCGAGGTTAACGTCAGACGCGAAACGGAGCTGATACTTGCCAGCGCCTCGCCGCGAAAGCCGAGGCTCATAATCGCTTCCAGATCGTCCAGCGAGGTGATTTTACTGGTGGCATGACGCGCCAGCGCCATCGCCAGCTCATCCTTACCGATACCGCCGCCGTTATCGCGAATGCGGATCAGCTTTGCGCCACCCTTTTCTATCTCAATATCAATCCGCGTAGCGCCAGCATCGAGGCTGTTCTCCACCAGCTCCTTGACGACCGATGCAGGACGTTCAACCACCTCACCGGCGGCGATCTGGTTAGCCAGCTGTGGCGGCAGGATCTGAATGGGCATCGCGCATTATCCTCGGTTAAGCGGAAAAGATGCCAGCATCCGCAGATGCTGGCGGGAAACAAAGCGTGTAACGATCGGGCGCGGACGTAACGGAGTGGCCTTATCAGGACGCGGGGATTTTTAGCGTTTGTCCCAGCATAACGTTTGTCGATTTCATATTGTTGGCCTGCATTATCGCCTGAGCGCTGACGCCATAGTGTACCGCGATCGCCGTCAGAGAGTCACCGCGCACCACTTTATGCCGCAGCGGGCCACGGCTTGCGGCGGCGGTTTTAGTGCCGTTGGTCGGCACCTTCAGCCGCTGCCCCACCCAAACGCTCTGTTTCCTGAGCTTATTCAGCTGGCTAAGCGTATTCATGGAAACGCCATAGTGCGCCGCAATGCCCGACAGCGTTTCGCCGCGTTTTACCACGTGCCGCGTCACCGGGCCGGTATAGGTGATCGGCGTACTGGCGCTGTTGGCCTCAACTTCAACCGCCGTTGCGGACGGCAACGGTCGGTTTTCCTGCTTTGGGACAGATTGTAACGGATGCGTCAGGAAGTAACTGCGCAGGCCGCGATAAATCGACTCGGCAATTTTCTCCTGATACGCGCTGCTGCCCAGCAGCCGCTCCTCCGAAGGGTTACTGATAAAGCCCGTCTCCACCAGCAGGGAAGGAATATCGGGCGAGCGCAGCACGCCCAGGCTGGCATGTTCTGGCCGCCGTTTATGCAGCGAACCAACCTGACGAAGCTGCTGGATAACCTTCGTCGCCACATCGTAGCCGACGCGCTGCGAATGGCCGAACTGCAAATCCAGCACCGCCTGGCTCAGATAGGGATCCGCCTGGCTGTTAGCCAGCAGATCGCCCGCGCCGCCCAGCAGTTCCGACTGCTTCTCATGCTGCTCCAGCCAGTTGGCCATTTCGCTGTTGGCGCGGCGGTTGGAGAGAACCCAGACTGACGCGCCGCGCGCGCTGCGGTTCGGCGCGGCGTCCGCATGAATCGAAACCAGCACGTTAGCGTTCTGCTTACGGGCAACATCGGAACGGCCCATGACCGAAATAAAGTAGTCGCCATCGCGCGTTAAGACGCCTTTAAACATCGGATCGGCATTCAGCTTCGCCTTCAGCTTACGGGCGATAGCAATGGTGACATTTTTCTCTTTCAGTCCGTTCATGCCGATGGCGCCAGGATCCTGGCCGCCATGTCCGGCATCGATGGCCACAATCACCGTATCGCTGGCGACGCTGTTGCTCTGTCCGGGTGCCACGCGGCTGTTGGTGTTGGTTACCGAGGTGATCTTATTGCCGTCAAACGGGTTGTGCGCCGGTTGTCTCGGCTGCGAACGCGACGCGGTGCTAACCGGCGCGCTGGCGGCGGCGCGCTGTTTACCGGTAATGGTAAACACCACTTTATAATCGTTGCCGTTGCGCTGGGTGGAAGCGCGGGTTTTGGCCGGTTGCGTTAGTTCAAATACCAGCCGAATGCTCTGGCTATCTTTGGGCTGACTGGTGCGGATGCGTTTTACCAGGTTATCGCCGCTGAAATTGAGCGGCAAACCTTTAATCACGCCGGACTGGCGAATATCCAGCACCACGCGATCCGGGTTATGCAGCGGGAAAAAGCCGTAAACCGGCTGCCCGTTAAAGCTCAGCGTTACCGTTGCCTGGCTGCTGCCGTTCGATACCTGAATATCAGACAGATTGGCGGCCAGCGCGGAGCAGGAGAGCAAACACAGCAGCATCAACAGCATGACCTTGATGCGTGCCATTATGCGCGGTCCTTATGATGGTTCGCCTGCGAAACCAGACGTTCGCCCAGCGGCGAATGCGCTTCCAGCTTCGCCTCGCGCGTCTGATTGACGTAGCTTAGCGTCAGCGACAGGTCAGGATCAGGCAGCACGCCGGTGCCCTGCTGCGGCCACTCTACCAGGCAAACGGCATCGCCGGAGAAATAATCGCGAATACCCATAAATTCCAGTTCTTCGGGATCGGCCAGGCGATAAAGATCGAAATGATAAACCGGCCTGGCGAGGTGCTGATAAGGCTCAACCAGCGTATAGGTCGGGCTTTTAACATTGCCCTGATGACCCAACGCCTGTAAAAAACCGCGACTAAAGGTGGTTTTGCCCGCCCCTAAATCGCCATAAAGATAGATGACCGCCGCGCTGTCGCAGGCGCGGGCCAGTTGGGCGCCCAGATCGAGGGTTGCCGCCTCGTCAGGCAATGCGATAACACAGGTATTCATGCTTTATTGTTTAACATCTCAGGATTAACAAATTGATACAGCTCGGAAAACAAATCGGTCGCCAGCATACCGCGCGTGCCAACGCGCGCCGCTACCGCATCTGCTGCCGCTCCATGTACGACACAGCCTGCACAGCCAGCATCATACAGCGTCATTTTCTGGCCGCACAGCGCGCCGATAATGCCTGACAGCACATCGCCCATACCGCCCGACGCCATGCCGGCATTTCCCACATCGGCAAAGGCCATTTCTCCGCTTTCGCTGGCGATAATGGTGCCCGCGCCTTTCAGCACCGCCACGCCACCGTAGCGCTTCACTAAGCGCTGAACTGCAAGTAAGCGATCACTTTCAATTTCCGCCGTGGTGACGTTTAACAACCGCGCCGCCTCGCCGGGATGGGGCGTAATGATGCGATTCTGACGTTTATCAGGATTGAATGCCAGCAGGTTGAGCGCGTCGGCATCCCACAGCATCGGTTTCTGAGAATTTTCGACTCGCTTAAGCGCCTTTTTGCCCCATTCCTGCTGGCCAAGTCCCGGACCGATAACAATGATGTCGGCCCACTCCAGCGCCTGCTGTAGCACCTCATCCGCCAGCTCATCGACCATAATTTCCGGGCGCGTGCTCAGGATGGGAATAATATTATCTTTGTGAGTAAGCACTCGCACCAAACCTGCACCGGTACGCAATGCCGCCTCAGCCGTCATTCGTATCGCACCCGCCGTTCCGCGATCGCCGCCGACTACCAATAGACGCCCGTGATCGCCTTTGTGAGAGGTGGGACGGCGCGGTTTCAGCCAGCGTGTTAAATCCCGCGCGTCGTAGCGCGCCATCGGCGCCTGTTGGCCGCTAAGCCAGGCTTCCAGCCCCAAAGCGTGATAGTGCAGTTCGCCTGTGTAATCGCGCGCTTTACCGGTAAGCAGCCCCGGCTTAAGTGCGATTAACGCCAGCGTTGCCGCCGCCTCGATCGTTACGCCCGGAGCAGTGCCGTTGGCCGCGACCAGGCCAGAAGGCATATCCACGGAAAACACCGGCGCCGGATGCTGATTCGCCTTTTCGATCAGGCTATCGTAAGGCGCGGCGGGCGCCCGGTTCAGACCGGTGCCCAACAGCGCATCGACAATAATATCGACCTGCTCCGGCCAGCGAGCATCCGCCGCATGGATTTCGCCGCCCGCCTCCAGCCAGCCTGCGCGAGCGCTTTGCGCCTCTTCCGGCAGCGGGCGATTGCTGTCGCAGGCCAGCAGCGTCACCTGACACCCTGCCGCCTGCGCCAGTCGCGCCACCACATAACCATCGCCGCCGTTGTTACCGTGACCGCACAGCACCAGCCAGCGTCGGGCCTGCGGCCATCGGCGGCGAATGGTATCAAAAGCGGCGTGCCCGGCACGCAGCATCAGTTCATAGAGCGTAATCCCCAGACTGTCCGCACCTTCGGTCTCCAGCCGACGCAGCGCCTGCGCAGGCCAGACAGAATGTGGTAAACTGCGGGCGTTTTCTCTCTCTGTATGGTCAGTCATGTCACACCCTCTCGATCTTCAACAACTTGCTCAGGATATAAAACAGTGGGGAATGTCGCTCGGCTTTCAGCAGGTCGGTATTTGCGATACCGATCTCAGCGCTGAAGAGCCACGGCTGCAGGCCTGGCTGGATAAGCAGTATCACGGCGAGATGGAATGGATGGCGCGGCATGGCATGATGCGCGCCCGCCCGCATGAACTGCTGCCTGGCACCCTGCGCGTAATTAGCGTGCGGATGAATTATCTGCCAGCGAAAGCCGCCTTTGCCAGCACGCTAAAAAATCCCCGTCTGGGCTATGTCAGCCGCTACGCTTTAGGTCGCGACTATCACAAAGTATTGCGCAATCGACTGAAAAAGCTCGGCGATTTAATTCGTGAACGTTGTGAAACGGTCAATTTTCGTCCGTTTGTCGATTCTGCGCCGCTGCTGGAGCGGCCATTAGCAGCAAAAGCCGGACTTGGCTGGACAGGTAAGCACTCACTCATCCTCAATCGCGAAGCGGGCTCCTGGTTTTTCCTCGGCGAGCTGCTGATCGACCTGCCGCTGCCGGTCGATCAACCGCAGGAGGAACAGTGCGGACGTTGCGTCGCCTGTATGACCACCTGCCCGACCGGCGCGATTGTCGAACCTTATGTCGTCGATGCGCGCCGCTGCATATCTTATCTGACCATCGAACTGGAAGGGGCGATCCCGGAAGAATTCAGGCCGCTGATCGGCAACCGTATTTATGGCTGCGATGATTGCCAGCTGATTTGTCCGTGGAACCGTTTTGGGCGGTTAACCGATGAGGATGATTTCAGTCCGCGCGCCGCGCTCCATGCGCCGCCGCTGACGGAGCTTTTTGCCTGGGATGAAGCAAAATTCTTACGCATCACTGAAGGTTCGGCAATTCGTCGCATCGGTCATTTGCGCTGGTTGCGTAACGTGGCGGTGGCGTTGGGCAATGCGCCCTGGGATGAGGAGAATATCGCTGCGCTTGCCAGCCGTCTGGGGGAAAACGCCATGCTGGATGAGCATATTAAATGGGCAACAGAGCAACAGAAGCGCCGACGCGCCGAAAACAGTATTGAAGTGCAGCGCCCACAGCAAAAACGTCTGGTACGCGCCGTCGAGAAAGGCCTGCCGCGCGATGCTTAACCGCTTATATAATCACCTGTCTGCCGAGGCAGGTACTTTTCCACACGCTGTGCATAAAAATAAAAAGTCGTTGTCATTCAAGTGACACACAAAGCGCAAGCGGCATCCATAACAAATTGAAATATTATCATCTTCAGACATTTCAATTAGTTACTCGAATTATGTAAACAAATAATAACATGAAAGCGCAGCGGCAGCGAAGAACAGTCTGTGGATAAGTCTGTTTAAAGAGGTTTGACTTAATGCGTCATTGGCACAACAGACAGGTGTTGCCGCTGTGGATAATTATATTGCGCAGATAAAATTTGGAGCGGGAAACGAGACTCGAACTCGCGACCCCGACCTTGGCAAGGTCGTGCTCTACCAACTGAGCTATTCCCGCAAAGAAGTAGGTAAATCGAAGAATCTGGAGCGGGAAACGAGACTCGA
>Ga0268252_1000423_pt1 | contig 27602 bp, 24 predicted proteins | sample AgamicMgSfrz_FD_200244 | JGI IMG/M metagenome (GOLD analysis project Ga0268252, IMG submission 200244) | Agave microbial communities from Guanajuato, Mexico - Mg.Sf.rz (v2) (version 3) | ecosystem: Host-associated > Plants > Phyllosphere > Phylloplane/Leaf | place: Guanajuato, Mexico | collected... | reverse complement strand
CGGCTAATTGCTAGCCGGGTCTTTAGCTCTTGCTGCCTTTGATTAAATAACAATAACTATTGTGCATTTTCTGCAAAAATGTCTATGTTTAATGTCTCTAGAACTTCAATAGCTTCTTTTACTGGTAGCTTCGGTAATTTAAATTCTTCTTCAAGGACTGTACTAATTTCTTCTGTTGATGACAAAGCCCTTACAACAGTTTCACCCTTAGAATTTCGAATACCGAATTTGTTATTTACTAATGAAACACTTCTATGTTTAGCAGTTTGATAAAGGTGACAACGTAAAATTGTCATAAATGGCGCATTGGGCTTATTCGAATTTTTGATTACTTCATGAAAATCACTAACTCTAGCTTCCTTTCTCGAATGAAAATGCCACGTCTTACCGCTTTGTTTACCATTAGTGTAGCGAACATATTTATATCTATTACAATGCGGATCAACAGGTAATAAATAAACTTCATCTTTACCAAAATGAGATATATTTTCAAAATCATTCTCAAAACATACTGGCTTAAAAAATGGAGCGGCAGCTCCGCAGTCAACATAAAATCGTTCTTTATCAATTTTTACGATAATGCCCATGTGTTCTTCTCCAAGCATAACATGATAACAATCAAACCCTATCTCCCTTAATAAAATCAATAGATTTGAGTTTAAGGTATAGCATGTTCCTCCAAAATTGTATTGACTAAAATTTTTAGTGAATAATTCTAATGTGGGTAACTTAAAAGCCTTATAGTTATTGTTTCTAAAATATAGTAATTTGCTAATGTTTTCAAATGGGAATGTATTTAATTGTGCTTGACATATCTGTTCTAAATAATTATATGATGGTTTCTCTAGTTTTAAATTAAGAAAATTCAAATATTTAACTGTATTATCGGGTATATTGTTCATTTTTCCTCCTAAACGTAAATAGTTTTATCACTACGCTTTACCCTTGCTTGGTAAGGTAACAAATTACCTTTGATGCAAATTCATCAGTAAACTTTGAAAGAATAATTTCATTTGGACGTATGTTTTACTCGAAGTCTTAAGAATCCAGCCTTCTTTAGTCCTTAAAAAATACTAGCTTTATTTTAACCACCTCATTCTAGCTATCTTAGATATCCTCCATTATTAATATCAAACGTTGCCCCCGTATAATGCTTAGATTTTTCTGACAATAGAAATACAACCGTATCAGCAACATCTTCAGGCATTACAGGTGTATTTATGAGACCGTGATTTAAATACTCTTCTTTCCTCCAATCAGGAATTGTAACCATCATTGGGGTGTTCACCACCGTAGGAGCCACAGCATTAACTCTTATATAGGGTGAAAAATTCATTGCACTGCTTTTGGTCAAACCCAGTATGGCAGCTTTTGAACAACCATAAACTGCATCTGAACTTCCTTCTATGCCTGAGACTGACGACATATTTACAATCACTCCCTGTCGTTGAGATTGGAATAAGTTCTTTCCAAAGAATTGTGTAAAATAAATATATCCCTTTACATTGATATCTATAACTTTATCAATTTCATTAACTTGATAGTTCATTATATTTTGTCCTAAATAAATTCCTGCATTATTTACTAATCCATTTATGTCAGAGTGCTCTGCTTCAACATATTTAAAAAATTCATCTATCTCATCATATTTACTAACATCTAATTGGTATGTATACAAATAATAATCATTAACTAGTGTCTGCTTTAAATCCATTAATGCTTCTGCATTAATATCACAAGCTATTACAGTAGCACCTTCATCTAAACACTGTTTTACAACTGCTTTTCCGATTCCAGAAGCAGCACCCGTTACTATAATTTTCTTATTTTTAAGCATAAGTAAAACTCCTCACTATCTTATTTATAGATATTTTATCATACGAGTTCTGCCTACCTTCTTAAACAACCTGTATTGACATTCCTCCTATAATTTTTATTTTATTAAATATCAAACTTGGAATTATTTGTTATTCAACTAAACTGCCCTGTTAGTACCAGAGCAATAAAGAAGCATTAATCCCTACTGGATTAACACCCCCGTTACTTTAAGTATATTTATTCACAAAATTGTATATTCCCTACCTAAATCTATTACAATCATGCTACCTTATGGTATAAAGAGAAAATATTAATAAAATTCCTTGCTTCTTTTACTATCTTCTCAAAATATACAAACACTTTCGCTTAAAAATGATGCTTACCCACCTAACCTAATGTTATGATTTGTTTACATTCAATATTTCGAATTCCCAGTATCAACTCGAATATTAACCAGTATCTCCTTTACTGAATCCTCGTTAAATTCCCTTATAGTATCGGCACTCCATTTGTTTAAATAATATTTATACGACTTTTCGCTTATATTTAACACATCTGTGTCAAACAGGTCCCCTTTTTTTATTGTACTGACGATGTCTTTTGCTATTTCTTTATTTAACTCTGTTTCAATTTCTTTTAAGTTTTGTTTTTTTCTATTTTGGGTTAACACGGCGTCCCCTTTTACCACAATTTTATAAGAGGGCGTTTTCCCTTGTATTACCTCAATTTTTGCTCTAGGGTTACTTACTCTAACTGAAACATTTTCTGTCCCTATTCGAACAGTTTTAGCCTGAATTCCTTTATTGAACCATCTTAACCCGCTTAAATCTTCTTTGCTAATCCACCCTTTATACTGCTGACGAGAAAAAAGATACTCTCCGTTCATAACTGGTACTGATTTTTCTTTGTCTTCCGTAAAGTGTGTTTTATCGATGGTTAATGACGGAACTAAAATTGTCCCCACAGGTCTGTAATAACGTGAAACAAATTCGTTATATACTAAAATCGGGAGTTCAAAATTATATTGGATAATTCTCTCAGGTCTATGTATTACCGAATACAACTGTGAAAAATTAAAAAAGCTTTGCGTCTGCATCAGCGATTTTAGATTCTCTTCTGTTCCAAAAAGATAAAACGTGTATCGTAATAATGGCGAATGACTGATAAGATCTAACACATCCTCCATATTCTTCTCCATGATATTTTTGCTAAGAATGATGGTATGAACATGTCCACTGTTTAATGGCAATTCCGCCATTTGTTCTAATTGCCCATATGCCTCTACAATATTTTCCCCCTTAGCTTCCCCGATTAATATAGGCTGCTGTTCTATGGAGGCTCCCTCTTGTTTGGCGATATTCCCAAAATTTAAACCCTGAATATAGACTTTAAATTCACCCGCTTCATAGTCCATTCCAATCGCAGTAATATAAGTCTCGCTTTCAATTTCTCTTGCCCCAAAACAACCCGTTAAAAGTAACAAATTACTTATGATGAAGATGAAAGAAATCAGATTATTCATGGAAAACTACTCCTTTTGCCTAGTTGTGTCCTTTGGTTTATAAGCAAGATTCCGTTTTTTTAACAGCTTATAAGGTAATTTGATAAATGACTTCAGTAACGATACCTTATTGGGAAATGAATATACGGGTACATAAGATTGTCCAAAACTTTCGATTGAAAAGACTAAGGTAATGATGGAAAAAAAAGCAAGAAAAAATCCATATAACCCAAATACAGATGCCATGAATAGGACGAAATAACGGAGAATGAGAATATTACCCGATAGGTTCTGGTTAACTAATGTATAACCAGATATAACTGTAATCGAGATTACAACCAGCAAGGACGCAGAGGTTAAGCCAGCTCGAATTGCCGCATCTCCAATAATCAATCCGCCTAAAACAGCAACTGTTTGCCCGACAGCTTTTGGAAGCCTAAGCCCCGCTTCTTTAAACAGCTCGAACAATGTTAGCATGATAAAGGTTTCCATAGCGACTGAAAGAGGAAGACCAGTCCTTGATACAGAGATGGTGGCAATCAGACTATACGGAATTTGTTCTGTATGAAACATAACTAAAGCATTATAAAATCCTGGTAAAAAAATAGTTATAATTAATGCAAAAATTCTTAGCAGGCGAACGAAACTAATGTAAAAAAAACTGCTGTGTACATCTTCAGGAGAAATTAGTAATTGTGTTAGACCTGTCGGACCTATTAAACAGGTAGGACTTCCATCTACCAAAACACCGAATCTCCCTTGATTCAAGGCTTTCACTATATGATCAGGTCTTCCGATGTCATCCATTAACGGAAAAATGGAAAAAGGTTTGTCATAAAGCATTTCTTCCAATTGATTACTGCCAATTAAAATATCAATCGTGAAGGAATCTAATCTGCTTTGCACTTCATCCAAAATAGATGGATTTATAATATCTTCCATATAAAGAAGTAAAACTTTCGTTTTGCTTCTTTCTCCAATTATATATTCGATGCTTTTTAAGGAGGTTGTTTTCAATCGTTGCCGAATTAGCGCCATATTATCAGAAATATCCTCGACAAAGCCGTCTCTTGGTCCACGAACAGAGTTTTCCAAATTAGATTCTTCGGGGCTTCTTTTTGGTACATTAGTTACTGGAATAGAAAATACATCCTGTGTTTTCTCGTTAAATATAACTAATTCACCAGAAAATAACTTTTTTTCTATTTCAGTTTTGATATTCCCATTATCACCAAGCTTCGAGATTCCAATAAGAGTGCTTAAATGTTTAATCGACAACATCCCTTCTTTTTCAACCTCTTCAGTTATTTTAGGCAGAATTGTTTCGTTAATCACCTTTACATCCACTAGATTTGGACAATAAAAAAAGATTAAAGTATGTGTAATATTGCTTTCATAGGTTTTGGTTAGAAGGAGAATGTCAGAAGATTTTTCAAACCACTCTTTCAATTTGAGTATTGATAAGTCATTTCTTTTCATAAGCATCTCCCTTAAACTTTCTAACAACGAAAAGCAAGGCTATTAAAAACAATAAGTATACGAGGCTTACAGGAAAATAAATGGAATATAAAAGTGAAAAAAAGGAAGCGAAATTCCATGGAATTAACACGCTTATTATAAGCAGGCTGTAAAAAAGGATAAGAGGCCACTTTAATTTTTCATCTCGATTAAATAGTTTATTTACTATAAACATATATAAACTAATCCTTATAAATGCTCCAGAAATCCATTGAAAGATGGATAAAAAATCAAGGCGTGTAATATGGATTCCAATTGTTAGTAATTTCCATTCTTCGTATGCAGGAACCTTTAACTTTGCTGCCTCCTCTGCACCAAATTCCGAGATTCCTCCAACCAACGGACCTAAAGCTAAGAAGACTATACCAAGACAAACGAATATAAAAGACTTCATTTTGATTCGGTCTTTTATATAAGGTGTAAGAAATAGCAAATAAATGATTTCAAATGAAGTTGCACATGTATACAAGATTCCTAATATGAAGCTTGTATAACCATGTTCAAAAACCGGGAAGAGCATGCTGTAATCTTTATTTTTAGCATTTCCGATTCCCACCAAGAAACCAAATATCACAACCATTGGTAATAAGAAAATCGCTAAGGATCCAATAGTTCGAATCCCTTTTAATGAAGCATAATAACAAAGAGCTGCAAATGAAATTACGACTATTACATCAGGAATTGCAGAAGTATAATTTGTTTTCGCCCAAAGAACTGTGTACTCAAACGTAATAAATGCTGTAAGAAAAAAATAAAGACCGAACAAAATACGGATGGAATAGGAAATCAAAGGATGTAATGAAAATAACAGTGCAAATATATTTTCTTTTTCAAACTTCTTATTCAAATAATAAATCAAAATTGTCCATAGTAATAAAGGAGCCGTACTACAGATTACTGACACCCATGAGTCACGCTTAGAAACAGTTAAAATTGTAGGATGGAGCAATACATGGACCATGAATCCAGTTGACATGATTATCAAGATATAAATATGTGTTGAATGAATAACCTTTTGTATCAATCAAATCCTCTCCTCTTGCCATCTAAGGGTAAAAACTTTAATCTTAACCGTTTTCCTTTTTTGGTAGTTTGCCCTTTGGGAGAAATTTAATTAATAATTTTTGTATTGAAATGCTTATTTACTAAAAAAAGATTGCTTCAGCAATCCCTTCTTTTTGGTTATATGTATAGTTTTTGAATACACTTTCTTGAATGTTTGGCAGTCTTCGGATAGTTGGAACCCAACCTAGTCATTTAAAAGCTCCTTTTAGTTTAATTGAAAGAAATTTCACCACTGACTACTTGTCTATTCTTTTTAAAAAGATTTCCTAATTACATTAATAAATCGATATCGTTGCCTGAACTTACTACAACAAACTTCTATATACATTTCATCTCTATGCTTCAATAAATATAGTACTACTGATGCTTTTACATTTTTTAGCTCTATACAATTATTGGTACCTAATGAATCATTGGATTATTTAAGTGACTTTGTGAATAAATGTACTTAAATAAACCTGCCCCTTTAGCTTAATAAAATTTCTTTAATTGTTCATTCTAAGAGTAACTTGGAATGGAGGATTTTTATGAAAAAATGCCTATTAATATTGATTGCCTGCTTTATCATTTTCTCTAATTCACCCGTCAAAGCTGAAACCGAAACTAAAAATGATGTACAGTTGCGTGATGAATTAGTCATCAATTTGCTATTTCCTTTTATTTATAAAGAAATAGAGAAACATTACGGGGAACCTAAGCAGTTTTATAACCAAAGGATTCTTAAAATCAAGAAAGCTAGACAAGGCAGCTTCTGGTTTAATGTGACGGTTCAGGTGACGACATTTGAGGGTGCCCATAATCCCCCTTATGATTTAGTGACTATCACTTTTAGTAATTATCGCCTAAGTCCAAGTTGGCGGGCTATTGATTTCAAAAGCAGAAGGTTGAAACCGAACGAATATCAATGAAGGCACCCTTGTAAAAGGAGTGCTTTTTCTTCGATTATATTCTTCATACAAAATGTCAGTTGAGGTGTTTTTTTATTTTTCCTTATTAAAGTAACCTGCCATGTTTCTTACATAGCGAGTTTTTAATTTATTACAGAAATGCTGCCACGTTAGTACCAGAGAAATAAAGAAGCATTAATCCTTACTGGATTAACACCCCCTATAGCTTATAATACCCTTGTATAACCTGTTATTACAGAACTGTTGCGCTTAGATTTAGAAGAATGTTATAAAAAAAGAGCTTCAATCCTTCCTGGTTCAAAGCCCTACTTGCTTGAGTTATTATGAAAAATCCTGAATTATTTCAACAACTTCGATTCTACCGTTTATTAAAAGTTCAGGAAGCTCATTTTTTTCGTTTCCCATCCAGTATTCTCTTGCCTGTTCAATCTTTTGAGCGAAAGGAGATCCATCTTCTTTTGGTAGAAGGGAACCGTCTCCCTCGAAACAATGTCCATCAACTTGTAGCTTAACAATTTGTAAAACTTTACGATTAAAGGATTCAAATAACTCTTTCCATTTTAGTATATCCTCATAACTTTCCGCAGCATACAAGCACGATAATCGTGAAGGATATTCTGGGTATTCTTGTAATCTAACCATTTCAACTATTACTTCTCTGATTGCTCGGATGTTTTCACCAACATATTTAATAGCTATATCGGCATCTTCTTTATTTAAATTCATTCCGCTTTCAGTATAGTTTCTATAGAAAATCTTTGTGAAATCCTCACCTTTTGAGTTTAAGTGCTCACGCTCAAAAAAGAAACGATATAACGTATTTTTTTGGTGGTTATCAAAATTAATTATCTGACCAACTGTCATCTTATTCCTTGTAACAATATGATAAACACAATACTCATTTCCCACCATATTTTCCAGCCCCAATTTTTGATTGAATTATCCTTATTCCTTCTCAAAATGTTTATTAAATTATCCTAAACGTTTGTTATATAAGAAAGGACTACATTACAAACAGGAATTACGAATACTCAATATTTTTCGTATTTAAATAAAATTAATTTTTCCGTAAGCTGAACCTCATTTGTTTTTTTGTAACCAGATTTCTCGTAAAAGTAGTGATTACGAAAACTTAAATACGGAGTATACAATGTCCATAGCTTTACATCGGAAAATTGTTTCTCTAGAAACTGTAAAGCCAGTGTTCCAGTACCGTTATTTTGTTTAGATGGAGCAATAAAAACTTTATCTATGTGCATTCGTTCTTTATTTCCTCTTACATCGATTGCTCCAATTATTGCATTCTCTTCTAAGATCGTAAAATGATGATATTTTTGTATATTTTCTTCTAACTTTTCAAATGTTTCACAAGCTGGGCTAGTTTCAAAGTCTTGGTATTTTTCCAAGTCATCTTGAAATGAGGCTTGCTGAATCGGAAGTAAATCTTCTATGTCATCTAGAGTTGATTTTCTAATTATTAAGGTCATAATTTCTATACTCGCCACCTCTCTATTTCTAATTAAAGGCTAATCATAAGCAATTTTTAAATATACATATTCCATTTAATTTACAGAAATCCTTCTTCCACTAAACTGCCACGCTAGTACCAGAGCAATAAAGAAGCATTAATCCTTACTGGATTAACGCCCCTGTTACTTTAAGTACATTTATTCACAAAGTTATCCTTTTCTACAGTTCATTTATTACAGGAAAGCTGCCCCTTTAACGACATAAAAAAAGCTTCCCTTTAATATAAGGAAAGCCCCCCGTTACTTTAAGTACATCGCTTCACAAAACCTGTCTTTAGCTATTTCTTTTAATCCAGAAATCCTTAAAAGCCACGTGGTACTGGCAGTTCACCATTTACAAACTTCAAAAAGATATATGCTTACGATAATACACCGAACGAAAACTAAAAGGGAATTTATAATTTTCTTTAATGCCCATAATTCCTTTTGGATTTCCCTCTTTCAATTAAAATTGTTGCTCCAAGTAAAATTAGGACAAAAACACCTAAAAATATTGGCAATAGATTCATACTGAAACCTTGAAACAATACTCCTAATAACGGAGGTAATACAGTTATTCCAACATAACCAGCAGCTACTTGAAATCCAATAATTGCACCCGAATTTCTTTTTCCAAACCTTCTTGGTGTTTCATGAATCATAGTCGGAAATATGGCAGCACATCCAAGACCAATGAGTATAAATCCCCCATACAAAATGCTTCCTTTCCCCATAGCAGCTGTAAGAATTCCTATAAGAAGAGTAATTTGACTAATTATCAGCAACTTTTGGTTGGATATCCAAAAAGTTACAAAACCAGAAATAATCCTTCCCACCGTTATACTCGCAAAGAATATCGATATGATAAAACTGGCAGTTGCTACAGATAACGACTTACCCTCAATTAAGTAACTGCTCCCCCACAAAAAAATTGTTCCTTCTAATCCAACATAAAACACGAAGGAAAAAAGAGATAATCTGACTCCTCTTTGTTTCCAAACGGATACAAGTGAAGTTGTACTCTCAACAGATCCTTTTGATTCTTTTTGTTGACCTTCCTTCCAAAGAGGAAGAGAAAAAAAGAGAATGATAACTAGTATCACTTGAATACTGCCAATAATCAAATAACCGTATCTCCAAGAAAAGTGATTGTTTAAAGTAACACCTATAATAATTGGTCCTAACGTTGCTCCAACTCCCCAAAAAGCATGTGGTTCCAATAAGTCCAAGTCGCAAACTTCAATTTTTAAATCAATTTTATATTCTTCAAAGTTGCGTTTAGCAAAAGCAGGATATGCTCCCCTTACTTGAACATCATCGCACAGATAGTTAAACACCTGTTCTTCTTTCATGGTGCTCAGGACATTTTCAGGGTTGCTATTCGCATAAACTGGTGTGTAAATTAACGTACAGCCGATTTGTGCATCTGGGATAATTTCATGTCCTACTTTAACTGCTAACTGCTAAGCTGCTTGCTTTAGTCGCTGGTGTCTCAGAACCAGCACTATTTGGTATTGCCGTGCGTTATAATCTTCTAGTCTATAAGGAACTGGTGGAAAACCAATACCAGTACCAATTGCTACAACTTCGTTGAAATCATTGAATAAACGGATCATATCCATATGTTATAAAAGTTTGAACTATCGCGGGCAATAATGTTGAATGCATTCCAGTTAAAACTAATACGAGATTAAACTAGTTAAGATTCCCACCGCAAATTTAAAAAATTCATAGACATATTAACTTATCAGGTTTCGTTAAAAAAACTTACCCCAAATTTATTTTTCAGTGTTTAACCTTGGGATTAGATTTAATAAAAATAAAAGATAGAAAAACAAGTCTTTTTTTTACAGTTCAAACTATATACAGCGTGATTTTCAACTTTTAAAGCCCTCATATTCTATAAGAATGTAATTTTCGTAACCATTTACCTGTACTTGGTTGAGTTGGTTTTAGATAAGTAAAATGAAAACCGAGCACATTAATTTTATGTGCTCGGCTTTATTATTGGTTCACTATTTTAATTAAACTTTTTTCAATATAACTGGCATCATTAATTTATCAACAATTTGTACTACATAATGAATATTTGTAGATTGATTTCTTGAGTAAATATTATACATCACTAAAGCAGGGCCAATATCTGTAATTAACTTTATATCCTCGTCATCAATTTGATATTTTTTTACGTAAGGTTCAAGAATAGACTCAACAACTTTCCGGTAACGGCAGTAATAAGCTTCGCGCATAGCACTATCTAAATCTTCATTTACTGCATTACAAATTGCATTTATTGCTTTTTGATATTTTTTATTATCTTGCAGGAATAGCAGACAAAGAAGATCAATCAGTTGTCCTCGCAAATCTTGATTTTTATTCAAGTTCTCTACTGATGTTTCGAATGGACTTATCAATGTGGCAGCGTCAATCACAAGTTCCATTTTAGAAGCCCAACGTCTATAAATTGTACCCTTTCCTACTCTTGCTTTTTCAGCAACCGCATCTATGGTCAATGAGTCATAACCTTTTTCTGCTAATAAATCTAAAGTTGTTTCAAGAATTACCTTATTGCGTGACAAATCTAGAGGTCTTCCTCTTTTTTCTTCTAATGAATTCTGTTTTTCATGCGACAAAAATCCTTCGCCACCTTTCCTATTGGTATACCTTTTTATTATATATATAAAGTCTACAAATTTTTAATAATTAAATTCGATACTGTTGCGTTCTACAATTAATTATATTATGATTCTATTTACGGTAACATATATTTCCGAAATAAAAAATTAGGAGGTAACGGAATACTGGGTAAAATGGATGAAAAAGCACAGTAAATTCAGGTGCAAGCAGCTGTATCAGAAAAGCAAGCGCAATACTATTTGCTAAGGAAGGTGCCAAGCTAGCAATTTGCTCAAGAAGGTTGGATAAGCTCGAGGAAATAGCACGACTCTGCCGAGAAGCTGGCGCTTAGGTGCTGAAGGCTCAATGTAACGTATCAAACACCGAACAGATAAAAGATTTTGTAGAGAAGATTAAGTTCTATATTAAAGGCTAGTCCACTGGCTCGCGTAGCTACGCAAGACGATATCCTCGCATGCGACGACAGCCGTTGGATATCGCTCAGGATATTCGTGCTGGGGATCCCAGATTAAACTAAGGAAGATTCTTTAAATGCTAAGGCTCTGAATTGTACTGTATATAAAGAGGAGGAATATTATATGAAACAAACAAGAATATTGATTATCGGTGCATCTGGAACTATAGGTTCAAAAGTTATTAAAGAGTTCGATAAAAACAATGAGGGCGTTGTGCTTCGTTTGGCGACAAGTCGTTCAGAAGTTGCTGATAAGTGGCGAAACGATGGGCGTGAAGCAGTTGTATTTGACCTTAATCAGCCAGCAACCTTTGCTGAAGCTCTAACAGACGTTGATCGTGTATTTTTACTAACTGGTTACACTTCTGATATGTTGTTCCAAAGTAAACATTTGGTCGACGCAGCAGTCGATGCGGGCGTAAGTCACATCGTGCATCTTGGAGTATTCACATCTCGCCGTGATCTTATACCGCATTTCAACTGGCACGACCTTATAGAAACCTATATCGAAGCAAGTGGAATTGCTTGGACGCACCTGCATCCAAATGTTATTACAGATACTGTCATGTTTATGTTACCACAAACAAATTCATTTAACTGGCATGACGAGCGCATTGGATGGATAACTGCAGGTGATATTGCAGCTGTCGCTGCTGCCGTGTTGCGTGAGGGTCCAGAGAAACATCAGAGCGCTAATTACTGGTTGAGCACGGAAGCACTAACAGGTTCAGAGGTTGCTGACATTCTATCTAAGGCATCAGGTAAAGAGATAAAGTGTAATTTTGATTCTGCGAGCTCAGAGGCTTATCTGTCTCAGATTACAAATGCTGGCCAACTCGCCTATATGGAGAGCGGCAAAATTTCGATGGCTGTGGCTGGTCAATCAAACGCTCAGAATGTTGTTCGCGATGATGTTTTAACAGTTCTGGGACGTCCAGGGACAACTATGGCGGAATGGGGGCGCCTGAATCTCAAGTAAGGTAAAGACACAGATAGAGCAGAGCACACAATTTTCTCAAAAGTCATGTAATCAGATAATAAAAAACCATTAAGAAAGACGATTTTAGACACAAAATAACCTCTGACTAATGGTTGTCAGAGGTTTATCTTATTTGATACTTACAGTTTACAGTATTCCTTCTTATTGAACTAAACTCCTTCAATAAACAAACACTTATCTCTTAAATACGCATTTTTTCTCCATATTGCTATCTAACTTATTTAACTTCATAGATTTGATTAGAGAGAAAAGAATACAATCAAGCTGTTTACGAAGAAAATGAGCGCAAGAAATTAGCCAACCTTCGGTTCATTTCAAAAGTTGGATAAATAGGTATGTACGCACCAATGGATGTCCACATCTCTTACGGGGGTCTACCCTCCCAAGTCTCACAAGATTCTACGCTCCTACATTCCTTCGTTCAACCTTTCCATAAGATGGTTGTCGGTCATGCTGTCACACAGGATCATTGTTCTTACTTTAGTTCCGTTGCCGACTAATCCCATGCTGATTTTGTCTGTTCATCTGTTTAAATCTATTTGTTAAAAGTTAGTTTTTATAGTGATTAAGCTGCTATTGATTCTTGAATAAATGCATGCATATGGGGGATGTCCTTTAACATCTTTTCCTCCTGAAACACAAACTGCTTCTTCCCAATTGAAAAGAGAATACGTATAAGTTTATTACACAAAGCAATTAAAAACTAAGGATTGACCGTTACGAACTTAATCTGTTCCTCCTTTAGAATATGAGCTAAATTAAGCCAATAATGGCCTGTAGGCTCCATTCCAGTAATGACAGAATCCATTTCGCATGACTCTTTTATTTGATTAATCCAATCAATAAATGTCCTAAATCCTTCTTGGGTATTATCAAAAAAGCAAGTAGAACCTAGCTCCATTCCACTATAATCCTGAGCTCTAGCTACATGATGATGTTTGGCAATGTCAATACCAACCACTAAGGTTTTAGGTGTGATTTGAGCTATTTTATGATTTGGTTATAATTCACAGTGAGACCTCCGAGTAGATATTTTGTCCCTTTTAGCTGGCCAGCTCAGGACACATTTATCTTATCAAGAGGTCTTTTTTCTTTCAAACCGCATTTTCACTTATTACAGGAATGCTGCCACTTTAGCAACATAAGAAAAAGACCTCCCTTTATTCAAGGAAATCTGTGTAGTATTTAAACAAGCTATTTCAATCGAGTTGTCTTTAATAATCTCAAATTATTTAATATTTGCTATCGAATAAAGCATTTAATCTGCATTAAATACTAATAAACAGTTCGTCATTTGCCACTTTTTACTCAGTCATGATCGGCTAAAGCACCTCTCCCAGAGTTACTATATCGGCGTCACCGTTAATGACAATTTAAATTGCTCTTACACTTTCTCTTGGTGACCATTCACAAAGATAGGTAAATGACTATATTTTTTGGTTAGAGCAAATTAAGGTTTCATTCCCCCATCCATTGCAAGTTGCCACGTCTCAAACTCAGTTACGTGAATATTGAATTACATATACTATCGTTCAACAAATAGCGACAAAATCTCCCGTATCTACTTTTCTGTTTAATGTAGTAACATAATATTATAAAACTACAGGAGGTAGTATATGCTTAATTTTTCACTTTTGTTATTTTTGTTTAACTTATCACTATTTCTTTTACATGAAATGGACGCGATAAGGCGTTCCGAGTGGAGAATGTTTATCGTACTTAAAGATATGGAAGATTCTACAGCTTATAAAGTCTTTACTTTAATTCACCTTCCTCTTTACACAATAATACTTGCTTTACTTTTTAGCCGCTATCAAACAATTACTTTTTGGACTATAGATTTATTTTTAATTATCCATGCTATTCTTCATCTACTCTTTGAAAAACACCCTCGTAATGGATTTAAAAATACATTCTCTAGAACAATCTTTTATTTAATGGGCATTTTTGCGTTATTTCATATATTATTATTAGTTAATAGTTGAGTGTGTATAATCAAGGGAACATAGTCTATCATTTATTATGTAGTTAATAATTCTTTACAGACAAATAAAGATAAGCCCTACCACTACTTTATATTATCTGGTATTAAAATTAATCTAAATTTTATTATACGGTTATTAGCTATGAGTGAAAAAATATAACGGTAGGATTCAAATATTGTTTATGCTTGTAAGGAATGCAGTGATTATCTATTATAAATTAATTAGTTGTGAAATGGTGTACTTAAAGTAAACTGCCCTTATTGTTCCATAAGAAAAGGACTTTCCTAGTTAACTGGGGAAAGTCTGTTAATTTAACAAGAAATATTCATTTTTCAAATCTAACTAGTGTTTTTTCAGGTATATTAATTTGGTTAATATCAAAATCATTTATTTGGAGAGTTGTTTCACCCTCACGCTTATCAGCTTCTTCTCCTACCCAACAACTATACAATTCAAAAAAATCGTCTTTATATAATTATCCAAAATTTCACATAATTTTTTAAGCTTCTTTTTCGATTGTGCACACGTTTCCAGGTTCATATATTCACTAATTTCAATTCCCCAATGACTTGATACTTCATAGACGTAAGGAGTAGTAAACTGATATTTTTTTACATCTAGCAGATTAAGCTCATCAGCAAAGCAGCTTCCAAAATAAAAAATTTCATCTGAAGATTCATCATCATTAATGAGTATTTTTATATTACACCCTATATAAGTAGCCAAACTCATTACAATCCCTCCTGGACTTTTATGTATAAAAAACATTCTACTATCTCTTCTAGACTTTTGACACACTAAATATACGTACTAATATGTCAATAATTACACTTAAACAATCCTGCCTCTATCCTGCCATAATTAATAAAAACTAAAAGGCATTAATCCTTATTGATGTGTTTACAAAGGACTGATATTGTATTATCTATATATTTTAGTTCCTCTTGCTAAAATATCTTGGTTTTGCTCGCTATATATAACAACACCAAAGTCTTGATCTAATTCATTGCGGAAATAGGCTCTAAGTGTAGCATAAAGACTTCTTTTTTCACTTTTGGTATAACCAGCCCAAGTAAATTCATCGACAAAGACATCAAAAGATAGCATAGGATTTTCTTCCATTTCAACATCGAGTACAATACCATCAAATTCGTACATCATTTTTTGGTTACCATCCTCTTTAAATGCAGTAACAGCGTCAGCTTCTTGCTGCTTTTTCAATTCATTAGCTTCTTTTCTAGCCTCCTTTTCCATCGCTCTTTCCTCCTGAGCTATAGCTTGTTCTTGTCTCATTTTCTTTTCTTCTTCCAAGAAATCTAAAAAAGAACCAAAAAGCAAAATGAAAATAATGGGATAGCTAATTGTAGCGATAGCCATTTTCCAAATTTTTTTCGAACGAAAACCAAGAATTTTGTTAAACCATTTTCTCTTTTTAATAGAAATAGTGACACCGTATTTTTCTAATAAATCCTCTAATTCTTTTTCTTTATTCAGAAAACTAACTGAAAGCCCGTTATCATAAAAATGTCTGACTGATAATGCGTAATAATCAATGGTAGCATGTCCTATTTCTTTAATTGGATAACTAGCCACCAGCCTAACTTCATCTAAAACATTAATTGTTCCTTGTTTTTTCTTTTTTGCTTGGTAAAAATTAAAATTACCATCTTTTACAAGTAGATACTCCGTAGCTTTCCCTCTATAGACTGGATAAACTTTTTGGTTGAAGTGTTCTATCAATAGTGTTACTAAATTTTTTTTTTGATTATCTTGCGCCATAATAACCTCTTCCTGTAGGTAAATAATTTTTATTAAGGTCATTTCCCCACTAAATTGTTTCACCTTTGTTATTTGTTAGATATATACGATTATTACCTATTTTTGTTTCAGAAGTAATAAAATTCTTAAAAAACACATTAAATTTTTGATAATGTAAAGGTTGTTCCTCTTCAATTATCCTGCCACTTTACTTCCATAAGCAGTTTTCATTTATTACAGGAATGCTGCCCCGATAGTTACACAAAGAAGGCTTCCTTTTAAAAAGGAAGCCTCTTTCTTTATTCTTTTTCCATTGTATCTTTAAAGAATTCAATTCCTTCAGGAACTGCATTCCTTCCATTAGGATCAAGCAACCATTCAGCCATTTTCATTGGCCAATGCAAGCTTCTTGCCATCTCTACCGATGTAATTTTAGTTGCAACCTCTGCTTCTTTTCCATCAATGATTTTCTTTGCGAAGTCCGGTTCAATAAGCATACCTCGTGCTAATGAAACCATATCTCCAAATTCCAATCCATCTTCAGCAGCCTTAGGAGTAACATCTTGCGGTACATAAATGAAAGCCGTTCTGTCTTTAATGACATTTTTAATTTGCTTGCCAAACCGGTTGGATGTCACATGAATATAGTCCAGATTTGCATCTGCTAACTTATCAATTAACTTTAGCGTATCATGAATATCATAACCGACTGAGTCCTTGTGCATTTCTTCCTCAGTAAGACGATAACCAATAATAAAATTTTTATCAGCATACTTTTTGGCAGTTTCCCGTACCTCTTTTATAACTTCCAATGCAAAGTTCATTCTTTTTTCAAGTGTACCACCCCAATGGTCTTTTCGCTTATTCGAGTAAGTAGAAAAAAATTGTTGGATAATATGTTTGTAAGCTCCATGTATTTCAACACCATCAAACCCTGCTTCAATTACTCTTTTTGTACCTCGCCCAAAATCTTTAATAACTTCCCAAATCTCTGCTTCTGTAAGTTCAGTAACTTGATAAGGAAGATGAGGAAAATTCACATTACTTGGAGCTACTACTTTTCCGTGCTTTTCGTAAGATGTTTTCGAATTAGCACCCGAGTGATATATTTGCACAAGTACCTTATTACCATGTCGCTTCATATTTTTTGCTAATTCGGTTAATCCCGGAATAAAACCATCTTCGTAGATAGACATTTGGTAAGAGAAATTTTCTCCTAGTTTACTTACAGCAGTTGCTCCAGTGATAATAATACCCGCAGCCTCAGATCGTCTTGAAAAGAACTCATAATCTTCTTTACCAACAATTCCATTGTAAAGGGACCCTTTTGAGGTCATGGGAGCCATTACAATTCTGTTTGGTATTACTACTCCGTTATTTAGCGTGATAGGTTCATTTAATCTATTCATATATATGCACCTTTCCTATTAATAATTAGATTACATTGTTATATTTAAAAATGTCGATGTATTTTTCCGAAATAAGACTTATAGTTTTTTTATTTAAAATAGTTCATTCCTTTAGGCACAATACTTAATCCCATTGGATCTAACATCCATTTAGTTAATTTTGAAGGAAATCCTAAACTATTTGCCATTTCAGTGGAAGTAATTTCAGTTGCAATGTTAGCTACTTTTCCTTCTCTTATTTTCTGTGCAAAATACGGTTCTATTAGAGCAGCCCTTGCAATAGATACCATATCTCCATACTCTAACCCTTTTAAAGCATCTTCTGCACTAAATGCGTGTGGAACAATTATCAAGGCTGTTCTACCCTTAATTACTTCTTTGAACAGTTTTCCATATCTATTTGTGGTACTATGAATGTAGTCAATGTTTGTGTCTGATAGTCTGTGGACTAGTTTTAGTGTATCTTGAAATTCATATCCTGTTGAACCCCAATGAAATTCCTCTTCCATTATTCGAAAGCCGATAATAAAATCCCGCTGTGCATACTTTTCCACCGTATTTTGCACCTCTTTTACTATCTCTAAGGCAAAGTTCATCCTTTTTTCAAGAGTACCACCCCAATAATCCTCTCTCTTGTTTGAATAGGTTGAGAAAAACTGCTGAATAAGATGGCTGTATGCTCCATGAATTTCCACCCCATCAAAACCCGCTTTAATCGCTCTTATTGTTGCCTGACCAAAATCTTTAATAATAGACCAAATTTCTTCGTCTGTTAGCTCTGAGACAATGTACGGCAAATGTGGAAAGTCAACTAAGCTAGGTGCAACTACCTTTCCATGTTTTTGATAAGATACTTTTGAGTTGGCACCAGAATGATAAAGCTGGACTACCGCTTTATTACCGTTACCTTTTATAAGCTTCGCTAATTTTGAAAGACCAGGAATAAATCGATCATCATAAATGGACATTTGGTAAGAAAAATTTTCTCCTAATTCACTTACTGCTGTTGCACCAGTAATGATTAAGCCAGCAACTTGATTTCTTTTCTGATAAAACTTAAGGTCCTCCTCTTCAATTATTCCGTCCCATGAAGAACCTTTTGATGTCATAGGAGCCATAACAATTCTGTTAGGAATAATTACGCCGCTTTTTAGTTGAATAGGTTCATTAAGTATATTCATTGCAGAATTCCTTTCTTATAAAAGCATGATCATATTCAGAAAGACAAATCGGAATAAGTCGATGTATAAAGTTGAAAAATAATGAGTTATATACTATAACTCATTTAACATAAACAATCCAAACTGTTTAATTACTTCTTCATTTCTCCGATAATACGTCCATTTACCAATTCTAGTAGCATGAAGTAAATCGGCTCTTTGTAGAATGGCTAGATATTGAGAAACAGTTGATTGAGTCATATTTAATTTTTTCGTTATTTGACTAACACAAACTCCAACCTTTTCTAAATCTACTTCTTTTTGTGTATGTGCATGAAAATGCTCATGAGGATTTTTCAACCAATACAAAATTTGCATTCTAGATTCATTTGAAATTGCTTTTAAAATATTTAAAGTATCCATGGTTGGATTATACATTCAAAAAGTTCGATATGTCAATGGAATAATTCCAATACTTATTCAACTAAACTGCCCCGTTTGTAACACAATAAGGATTCACTTCACTTACCACAGGAATGCTGCCACTTTCAGTACCACAAGACATCCTCTGTAACCATTAAGTTATGACACTCATAATACAAATAAAATGCCAATTATAATAAATGGCATCAATAATTTTCTTCCGTGTAAAGTTTGTACAATTTTAATTGTTCTGCACTAAGACTTTTCCTCTGTTCAGGATCTCTATTTTTTTCAATAAAAGCACTTAACTTTTGTTTTTTGATGCAGCATTAAACTGTCAAATATTATTAAAATCTGTCATAGTCAATTCTTGAACATATAAGATACCTTCAATCCGTATTCATAAAGAGGGCTTGTCTTTCAGATTACACTTTAATGTATAAAATGAATTATAAAGGTCTTGAATGTTAAAATTTGTCGATATATAGCGAAGGAATAGTCTTTCTTAAATGCGTTTTCAATTGTTAGAATAAGTTATTGTAAATAACAAAAAAAGGAAGAATTATATGAATAATCTTTTGGACGAACAAATTAAGATATTAAAAAATAATATGATCAATGTTGGAATGACAAAAGGATTATCTGCAAAGGAAACCATATTACTAAGTAAGAGATTAGATAATTTGATGAATTTAAAAATGATTATACTTAAGAAGAAAAACGCATCCTAAAAAGGAAATGCTTAAAGTCGTATACCATACAGATGGCTTGTGACTTCCAGATTACAATTTTCTTAACATACATTGTGAAAAACGCTTGTCTACAAATATATGTAGCAAAATAAAACAAAATATATATTTTATATAGACGTATTTCCACCCTCCTTAATTCATTTAAAGAAGGCATCTTTTATCGGAGACATTCTAGCGGGGATTCTTATTTTCATAAGCCGGTACTAACAGTTATTACATACGTAGTAATGTAACCCTTATTCATCAAGAAATACCCAACGGAGGCATTGTCCATTTGTACATTTCTATGTTTCCGAACCATTTTTTAAAAAATGAATTTGATGTCATATATGTATGGTAAGTGTAAAACCCGCAAAATAGTTGTTATAGCTTAGCATCTGTTTTTATGTTCAAATGAAACAAAGAGAAACTTAGAATTTGAAATTAACGTACGCAATACTGCTTCAGTTACATAAAAAATAAAAACCTCCACTCTTATAATTTCATGGAGGTAAGGAAAAATTTGACCAGATTAATATGTGCAAATAAGAAAATTGTATGCATGGTCCCATATTTCAAGAGAAGCGGATTGAGTTCATTAAATTACAAAAACCCTGCAACATAGATTACAAAAAGACCCTTATTATCTTTACTTTAAAATATCTAAAGGTCTTAATATATTTTAATCATTAAAGACGATAGTTTTAACAACTTTATCTGGGTTTTTACTTGAGTATTCAAAAGCTAAAGATATATTATCTAGAGAGAATCTGTCCGTTATTAACTCTTTAACATTTATCCTGCCTTCAGATATCCACTTAATGGCTATTGGAAATGCATTCGCATACCGGTTGACCGCAACATAATCTAGTTCCTTATCCAAAAATGTTGCTATATTCATCTCAACTATATTTCCACCTGGCCAACCAACTTGAACAATACATCCACCCGTACGGCAATAACTGAACGTGGAGGCAGTTGCTTTAGCTGCACCGGCTGTTTCAAAAACAACTTCTGCCCCCCCTTCTAAGCTGGAATCCGTTGGAAATGCAACCTTATCTATCCCTACTTTTTTGGCAAAATTAAGTCTCGATTTATTAAAATCAACACAGATGACTTCCCCCCCACCCGCAGCTTTAAAGGCTTGAGCAGTCAAAATTCCGATAGGACCAGCACCTATGATTATTGCGGTATCACCGCTATTAAATTTTGCACGATTTACAGCGTGAACCCCTACTGCCACAGGTTCTACCATTGCTGCTTCTTCAAATGATAAAGTTTTAGGGATGCGAAATACCATGTCACTTCGTATTGTTATATAATCACAGAAAGTACCATTGACTGGTGGTGCTGAAAGAAAGACAACCTCAGGACATAAATTGTATCTTCCCGACTTACAATAGCCGCAAATTCCACAGGGGATGCCTGGTTCTATTACAACGTGGTCACCTTTTGAAAATCCCTTTACGCTACTACCTACTTCTGCAATAACCCCACTAGATTCATGACCCGGTACATATGGGCTATCCACTACGAAATTACCTAATCTACCTTCCTTATAAAAATGTATGTCTGATCCACAAATACCATTTGCTTTTATTTCGATTAGTAATTCATCTTCTTTAAGTAAAGGGATATCGTCTTCTATTATTGTAAATTTGTGATTTTTATCAAGAAATGCTCTTCTGTTGATTTTATTCATACGGCTGGCACCTGCACCTCATCAAGTTTCATGGCTTCTGTCAAAAGCATTAGGGTAAGCGCCTGGCCGTAAGTCATCGGGCAAATTGGAACTACTTTGTACTTCTGAGCGTCATCACAAATTGCCGTGCCATAGGAGACCTCAGTGACTGTTCCATCTTTAGAAATCCTTGTGATTATTGCCTCTAACGCTTTGATTCCACATTCTCTATAATGTTCTGGAATATATCCTAACCTCACTGCCTTCAGTATCCCATAAGCAAACCCCGCTGTTGCAGAGGCTTCAAGATAAGAGTCTTTATCTGAAATCAAGGTATGCCACATGCCGTTTCTGTTTTGATACTGCTCTAATGCTTGAACCTGTGCGTGTAGTGTATCTAGTAGAAACCATTTCACTCCCATGTCCAAATCGCCTAGAATGTCTAAGTAATCAACGACACTTGAAGTATACCAACTATTCCCCCTCCCCCATTGAATTTCACCAAATGCATGCCGTCCATTAAAATCGAAACCGTGATCGAATAATCCATTCTTTTTATTGGTTAGGTATTTAATATGGAGTAGGTACTGTCTCACTGACTCAGCTTTATAATCCTCCCGACCAAGTAACTTACCCATTCTCGCCATAAACAGTACGGTCATAAATAGTGTATCTATCCAAATTTGACCGTGATTTGCCTTTTCCGAAACTATATGCTGCAATCCCATTTCTTCAGTTCGCGGCATTTCCTTTATAACCCACTCGGCCCATTCCTTGCATATATCCAAATAAATATCTTTTTTTGTATATTCATAAACATAAGTTAGTGTTAACAAAGGGCACATTGTATTCACGTTCTTAGCAGGGAGACCTTTACGAATATTGTTATCAAACCAATCTATAAGGAAATTTAGTACCTCTTGTTTACCCGTTTCTGCATAATATTTTTGCATGCCATACAAACCAACTCCTTGGGCCCATTCCCAAGTATCCATGTCTATTATGCTAATTGGGCATATCTCGTTTACACCCGTTTCATTATCTAGGTCCTTCATTCTATTGTTAACGCTTTCAAACAAACTCAATAATTCACTTTTTTTCATGATAATCCTCTCTTTCTATTAGTATTTAATACATATATTCATTATAGTTAAACCTGAAAATAATATATTGCAATATCGGAATAATTTATTGCATTTTTGTTTTGTAGATGTTAAAATTTGGATGTTACAAAACCCGGAAGGAGTAGTACTTATGAATAGTTTAAAAAAGGTTAGGGAGTCTTATAATGTTGACCTTCACCTTGAGCATAGCATTGGCACTGACAAGGAAGTAATGAACTATTATCACTTTCACAATGTATATGAAGTTTATCTCGCAATGACTGAAGGCGCTGAAATGTGGATTGGAAACGAGCGCTATATTGTCTCTTCAAACGACTTATTTCTTTTAAGTTCAAGTGATCAACACCGTGTCATTGTGAATAATCGAAATGATTTTGAAAGGTATATTCTGTATTTTAATCCTATATATATACAGAATTTGAGCACTTATAATACCACCTTGCTAGAATGTTTCGGTATAAATGATTCAAAACGTACGCACTGTCTTAAATTAACTAAGGATGAAACAAAAAAATTAATATTATTGTATTCCCGCCTCTCTGAGATCATAGAAAATCATCATTCTTATGCGTGGGAAATCAGGCAAAAAATACTTCTTACAGAAATTCTTATCATTATTAATGAAATATATCTTGAAGGTATGCGAAAAAGAAAATCAGAAAAAATAATATCTACTGAACACCAGTCATTGATAGCAATCATGGAATACATAGAGGTTAACTTTGACAAAGATTTAAAGGCTCAACAGGTTGCTGAATTATATAGCTTAAATAGGCATAGTCTCAATAGACTTTTTAAAGAGATTACAGGTATTTCGTTTCACAAATATTTGGTTAACACTAGAATTATTAAAGCTCAAGAACTATTAATGCAAGGTGATATATCAACAACTCAGGTATGCTTCGAAAGCGGATTCAACGATTACGCTCACTTTATACGTACCTTCAGTAATACTGTAGGAATTTCGCCTGGTAAATATGCAAAGCAGTTTCAAAATGGCAAATGAACCTTGTTTTTCTATATTTATAAGACGAAAGACAAATTCGCTACATTGGTTTAATCAGAAACTCAAAGTAACGGATTTGTCCTATGAACACAGATTATAACAAAGTTAAATTTAAATTGGACATTGACTAAGATGATTGAACAACCATTCAGCTTTCTCTTCATCTTATCTATTTATGATTTTAAATTACCGATTTTTCGCTTTTTTTCTTCTTATAGGTTATAAGATTCTCATACCCAATCTTGTTATTTCCCCATGATTTTTCGTATTCCCATCCAGTTAATTCTTCAAAGACTTCGCTAGCTTCTGCTGATACATTATCTTTAGATCCTCCGTTTTTTAATCGTTGAATTTCATCTAATAATACAACATGGTTTTCCTTAGTTAATTTGTAGCGAAATGAAACAATCAGACCTCCTATTAAGAAAATCAGCGTTCCAAACAATAGGATGAAAACAATGGCATTAACAGCGGAATCTGGTTGTGAATTACTACCAGAAATAAACCCGGCTTCTTGTAATACTACACCTACTAAAAATACTGCAAGAGCTTGTGTTCCCTTCCTGATTAAACTCATGACTCCCGCGAATACACCTTCACGTCTTTGGGCCGTCAAGGCTTCATCTACATCTGGAATAAAGGCATAGTTGTTCCAAGGAATATAATTCAATCCCCCCCGTCCTATCCCACAAATGCCAATCATAACAAAAAGAAGTAGAGTATTACTTGTTTTACCGGTAAATTGTAAGGAAATAAATCCTAGTATGCCGATAATGAAAAATGCAACAGCAGCCCGGTATGCAGGAGCAGGATTCATCTTGATTGTAATTGTCATTGCAATCCATACACCGACAATTTGCATTGCAAACATAAAAGATAATAGATTCGAGGCAAAAATAGCATTTTGCATTAGCGCAAAAACAACAAAGTAAGTAAACACGGCATTAAAAATATCCTGACTGATATAGCCACCCAAGTACATTCCAAGATGATTACGAAATGTTTTTACTTTTAAAGTCGAGAATAAATCAGCATAAATTTTATAAAAATTTTGCATCAAATTTCTATTATCATTATTTTTCTCTACAGGTATTTCCTCATATGGCCTCTCCCAAGTAAATTTATATAAGAGAATTAAACAGAACATAATCATAACTGTAAACATTATACCTGCATATAAAAATGAAAGTGGATTCTCTTTTCCTAATGCTTCAACAAGGCGTCCTGGAATAAAGGCAGCAAAAACAGCTGCTGTTTGGGCTACAAACATTCTTGCACCGGTAAATTTTGAACGAACTTTATAATCATTAGACATTTCTGAAGCAAGAGTATCATATGGAATTAAGATCATAGAATATACTATTTCAAATAAAATATAAGCAATTAAATAATACCAATAGCTAAAACCTGATACCCAAATCAAGGTATAAACCAATACGAGTGGAATGGAAACTAAAATAAAGAATTTGCGTCTTCCAAAACGGCGCCCTAGCCTTGTTTTATGAAAGTTATCAGTGATATATCCCATCGTTGGTGCCATAATAGCATCAACAACACGGGCAATAGCAAAAATAGAACCTGCCTGAACAGCGGATAGTCCGCAAAAGGTCGTTAAAAAATACATTAACCATGCAGCAGTTAAGGCAAATGCACCCGTTCCTAAAAAATCCCCCATACCATAAGAGAAATAATTTATAAATTTTGGCTGTCTTGTCATTTTTACCTTCCTCCCTAGTCGATACAAAGTTTATTGAAATAAACAAATTGAATTTAATATTTATTGCATTCAACATTTAAGCTAATGTTAATGGACCAATTGAGTAAGAACTAACAACTCAAGTTAATACAACACTTGTAAAACAGCAGCTTCTTTATATAAATCAACTTTGTCTATTATTAACTTTAAAATCACTCAAAATAAACCGCTTTCATTTTAGTAGTTATTACCGGTTTTAATTTTAGTAATTAAGAATTGGTTCAAAAGCTTGTTCTCTTAGAGTTTAAAAGATATAATCCTTAAAATATAACATAATTATATTTGTGTTTAATGAGCATAATAGAACTTGGTATTTAGAGTATCAAATAGTAAGGAGTAAGTTTAAATGGTATTGCAATTACATCGTGCAAACACCAAAAAAAGAAAATGCTAAATTCTCACATCATTTACTGGAGTACTTTACCGCAGTGCATAGAGTTGATACCGCTTTCAAAAAAATTAAAATGACATGTAGTAAGTCACATTCCATTCTCCCCCTTTTTCTTTATATTGTTCTGATTATGTTTCATTATAGCTAAATCAAATTATTAATTATTGCAATAATGGATAAACTTATTGCTTTTTTGTTTATAGGAATTGTCTGTCGTTTTACTTATTCAATAATAATAAAGTCATAGATTGTAATGCTTTTCTATGATTAAAATTATATTTATATGTTTTATTATTTGCTACATTTTCGAAAATCAACTGAAACTACAAGCAGTTATAGGTGTGCCTCGTTCACATTTTTATTCTTATTATTTTTTGATACCAGTAAAAAAGGCTTAGAAAGTTTCATTTGTTTATGTAATATGCAATAATACTGTTAATTCCAATCAAAACGTATGGTTTTTACATAATTTCCGGAGCTCATTTATTTTTTCTTTTTTTCATATCATTAAACTTAGCTTCTGTTCTAAAGTGCGTTAGTCGATTATATAAAGTCTTGTTTAGATGGGAGGGCAACTCACTCAAATTATTAGATATGTTAGTTGTAGTGCGTAGTAGTTTTGAATGCCCATTACAACTGTATTGTAGCGCCATACTGCTCCAGCACTCGGTTTTTTCTGTATTGTTTTAATAGAATCTTTAATTTTCATGAGTGCTTTAGATTTAGCTTTCTTCGTCATATTGGATTGTGCTACAAATCCATGCCTTGTTTTCCCTTTTCGTATAGCTCGAAATGAGAATCCAAGGAATTCGGAAGAACTCCTTTTTAAATTATTTTCTTCACTTGTATCTAGATGTAATCTATTCTTGAGAAAATCCCTGATGGCATAATTCATTTTTATCGCTTGCGAGCGAGTACGACACAATACCTTAAAGTCATCGGCATATCTGACAATGTAACATTCCTTCAGTTTTGTCCTCTTGAGTTCCTTAACTCTACTTCCACTATGTTTAAATCATGATTACATTTAAAAGTTTCCCATTGATTACTAACCCACCAATCCAACTCATTTAGAACAACATTGGATAAGAGTGGTGAAAGTATGCCTCCTTGCGGGGTTCCTTTGGTTGGCACCCCTTCTCCTTCAATCTCTGCCTTTAATAGCTTTGAAATGATGAAGAGTATGGATTTATCTTTAATTCCTATAGACTCTAGTTGTTTTAGTAATTTACTATGGTTGACGTTATCAAAAAATCCTTTAATGTCCACGTCTACACAGTGATAAAACCCCGTCATGTTGATAAGCAATTCAAATCTCGCCTTGGCATGATGGGTACTTCTATTGGTTCTAAAACCATAACTATGTTTATGAAATTTTGCTTCACAGATGGGTTCTAAGACTTGTAAGATACATTGTTGGATGATTCTATCCCATATTGTCGGTATTCCTAGTGGCCTTACTTTTCCATTTGCTTTAGGAATGAAAACGCGCCGAACACATTCTGGTTTGTATGATTGAATCGAATTCTGAACGTATTCTATTACATTTTCTACCGATAAATATTTAATATTATCAATGTTTAATTTATTTGTTCCTGCAGTTTTACTCCCTGTATTTCTTTTAATATTTCGATAAGCAAGACATATATATTCTTTGGAACTGATCAGTTTCATTAAGTCATAGAAATTTTGACCATCAACACTTTGAGCATATAAGTTATCTAGACAATGTTGCATATCATAATACTCACTGGGTCTCAGTTTCTTCT
>Ga0268252_1000421_pt1 | contig 27664 bp, 27 predicted proteins | sample AgamicMgSfrz_FD_200244 | JGI IMG/M metagenome (GOLD analysis project Ga0268252, IMG submission 200244) | Agave microbial communities from Guanajuato, Mexico - Mg.Sf.rz (v2) (version 3) | ecosystem: Host-associated > Plants > Phyllosphere > Phylloplane/Leaf | place: Guanajuato, Mexico | collected... | reverse complement strand
TGTAACTTTTCAGTAGGTGTATGTTTACTAAGGAGGTGCGACGATGGCAGGGAAGAAAAAACCTAAATACGGAATTGGTGAAACAGTCGTTGTAACAATATACGGGACCGTTGGCACTATTACCGATGTTAATTTTCTATTTTTACTCGATGAAAAATGTGTTATACTCGTTGATACATATAATAAGGAGTGGAATAAATGGGGTTAGCAGCTATTTATTTGAGACTATCAAGAAATGAAGAGCAACTAGATATTGATGAAATTTTAGTGAATCATCGAAATGCTCTTATCAAACTTGCTAAACAACACAACCTAACTTACGACGTTTACCAAGAGATTTCAAGCGGAATTAATACTGAAAGGCCTCAATTAAATTTACTATTGAGTAGGTTAGACGATTATGATGCACTTCTTGTCATGGACATCGATAGAATTTCCAGAGATAATGCCTATGCTGAAGAAATAAAAAAAATGCTAATTCTTCATGATATTAAAATTTTAACTCCTCAAGGGGGAATTGATTTATCAGAAGAGAGTAATGAAATGCTTTTCTCATTCCAGGCTATGATGGCAAATTTTGAGTATAAGCAAATTCGTAAACGCTTAGGAAGAGGAAGATTGGCCGCAGCAGAAGCTGGAAAATGGACAATGTCAAATCGTACTCCGCTAGGATATAAGAAAAACGAAGATAAGCGACTAGAAATAGTTGAAGATGAAGCTAAAATAATTCGTTATATTTTTCAAAAAACACAGGAACGAGTTAGTGCAAATGAAATTGCGAAACAGTTAGATATACTTGGGTGGAGAAGTAGACAGGGAAAAGTTCTTACTACAGCTCATATATCAAAAATTAGACGGAATGTAGTCTATTATGGAGCTATTCAAGCATCTAGAAGAGTCAATGGGAGAGTAGTTGATGAAGTATTTGTTGAAAATGCACACGAAGGTATTGTAAGTAAGCAAATATTTCTAGAAGTTCAAAAGATGTTGGAAGAGAATAATGCTCACAAATTTTATCATAAATTAAAAGCTAAAAGAAAACTTCAAAACCTAATTTACTGCAATTGTTGTAAAAGAAAGAGGTATATTCAATGTGACGGTAGTGGTATTGACTATGTGAAATCGTGTCTATACAAAGTTTCAAATAACAAGTGTGCGGATCGTGGACATAAATATGCATCCATTGAGCAATTCGTACTACAAAAGGTTAAAGAGAAAAAGCCAGAGTTTGAACAAGAATTAAAATTGTTAAAATCTCTCGATACAACTGATATGGAGAAGAAGCTGGTAATTCAACGAGAATCGTTAGAGAAGCAATTAGAAAAATTTAATAAACGTCAACGAAACCTCAAAGAGATGCGGATGGATGGAGAAATAACAAAAACCGAATTTTATGAAATGAGAGATGATAACGAAGAACAAATCAAATATATTCAGCAACAAATAGAACTCATTGATATTCGTATAGAAAATTTATCTAATACAGAGGGAGAACAACAACGCTTAGAAGAGGCTATCAGAACGCTAGACAAGTTAGATGAGCTTGAACCTGAAATTTGCAACGCTTTTCTTAAGACATTTATTAAGAAGATATGGTTTTCCTCAAATACAGTAGCAAATTATGATACTACAAGAGAAAAACCTCCTGCAACAATAAAAATTGAATGGTTGTAGAAATTTCAATTAAAAATACTTTAGCATATACTTCAGAAGCTCTAGAATGACCCAAATTGGATTGCAATTTGGGTTTTATAGTATAAATCTAAATCTTTATCAACTTAAAATTTACGTAATGGAGTTGAAAACGAATGAAAAATAAAAAGAGTGCAGAAAAGCACTCCTATAAAAACTCTGCAACAAATTATTAATTGCATCTTTTGGCATTTCTCCTCAGCCTGCCACCCTATCTTTTAACGATCTATTAGAAGTCTACCAAACTTCTACAATAGGAAATCTACCGTGATTACTTAGATTTAATTCATCTAATACTTCTTTAACTTTTAACTTATGTACACTCAAGGGTGTAATACAAAATTACGCAGATAAGTGTGTGTGCGATGTCTAAAAGTTAGTATATAATTAAAAGTATTAAACATATTAGACTTTTAGACAGGAGAATTTTTAATGGCTCTAATTGGATATGCTAGAGTTTCCACAGTTGGACAATCACTTGAAAACCAAATTGATTTATTAAAGGAGTATGGTTGTACTAGAATATTTCAGGAAAAACAGTCTGGATCAAAGGTGAATAGGAAGGCTCTTCAGCAAGCACTAGAATATATGCGAGAAGGAGATAAACTTATTGTAACTAAAATAGATCGACTCGCCCGTTCAGTTAAAGATTTGCATAACATTGCTAGTCAACTAGGAGATAGAAATATAGGTCTTCTCTTCTTAAAAGAACAAATTGACTTTACCACGCCAGCAGGTAAATTAATGTTTACCATGTTGGGAGCAATTGGTGAATTTGAAAGAGATTTAATTAATGAAAGAACAGCTGAGGGAAGAAAACGAGCAAAGGAACAAGGAAAACATATGGGCAGACCAGGTCAACCACCCAAAAATTTAGAACGAGCTTTAGAACTCTTCGCTAGTCGAGAGGAAAGTGGAATTAGTGTTAATGATATAGTGAAGATGACAGGTGTTCCGAGAAGTACTATATATGCAAAGCAAAGACAAACTCATTTTAACTAGAACGTATAACTAATAAGATTTCTTACCCATTTCTAAAAAACATCTATATTATTATAGGTGTTTTTTACATTTAAACTTTGTTTTGGGAACTGTGGTGAGAGAATATCGCCCCTCGTTATCCCCAAGCATCTTGTGTTTTTTTCAAAACGGGTAGGGCGATATCCTATCTGAACTATTTAGTTATGAATCTTTGGTTTACTTCAAGCTTATGTAAAAAATTACCTGTTATAGGCGTTTTCTAATAATTTATTTTTTATTTATCAAAAAATTTTGAAGTCTTTTTGTACTAAAGAATTTTCCTTCTTTCTTTTTTGTTATATAAAAGTTTGAGCTTAAAAAGTTAACTTTGTGTTAAGGATAAAAGCTCTTGTTAGTTAAGATGGTTAGTACTAACATTTATATTTATAGAAATTTACAGTGTTTGTAATAGGATTATCTTTAAATATTATTATTATAAGAGGTGTCGATCCTAGTTTTTGCTTCTTCAAAACTGTAAGAAAAAATAGTTTTTCCTTCTGATGAAGAATTAACTATTTTAAGTTTATCTAACTTATCAAATGACTTGTCAATAGTTACTTTAAATTCATAGATTCCGGGAGAATCTAATTGGTAAAAGCTGGGTTGATGATGTTTTGGGTTCCAAAACCAGCTAGCACTGTCAGGGTTAAAGCTAAGGTGATATATTTTTAACTTTCCTTCTTTAAGATAAATATTGTAATTGTAAATTCCTATATTAGTCTCTAACATCATACAATTTTTTTCATTTCGTGTTTTTCTGTCTAAGGTGTATTCTTTATTTTGCAAAGCTACCTCTAAAGATAACTTTTTTAACAATCTAAACAATAAAAATATTAGAATCGTAACTGCAGATATAATTAAATAAATGATCAACATTATATTACGCCTCGCTTTTATAAGAATAAGTAAATAGAGTTATTTGAATTAATTATCTTATTAAAACTCAAAAGTTTAGTAAGGACGATAAGGTATTAAATTTTAAGTCATTCAACCCAACTAATAAACTTATTTACAAATTGAGTGATAGCGAGAGATTAGAGGTTTATTTCTTGATAAAATGCTAAAAAGAATAGCTTGCTGTTAAAAATTATTTTGTTCATATAATCTCCAAAAAAATTTTTTCAGAGGTTTTCTTTACACTTTAGCAATTATCCCGTTGTTGTATTTAAGTTATAGAAATAAAAAGATTTAACAGTTTTAATTTTTGTTATAAATTACTCATATGCTTATTTTGCATGTTGAAACTTATATAAAAATTTAGTTTATTTATAAGTTTCTTATGAATAATATTTTGTTTACGAAGATAACTTTTGATTAGAGCTACTAGTAATTATATTTTCATCTCCAGGCATGAGTCTTTTTCCAGACTTCAAAATATATCTTATCCAGGAACCTGCTATCCATGAGGTAACTAGTGCTAACATGACGAGTATAGAAAAAAAGTTTTGATTAATAATACCCAATGAATAAGCTGTAGTAGCAAGTACGATTCCAGGTCCTCCACGGGCATTCATTGCAGCAGCAATGTTTATACTAGTTAATCTATCGCATTTTGAGACATAATTAGCAGTTAAATATACTACTAACCCTTGTACAACTGTAGCAAATATTAAATATAAAATAAAAAAACTAAAATCAAAATTCTGAGCTAAATTCAGTTCTAAACCAACAATAGCAAAGTAAATAGGAATAAAAAACGAGAAAGAAATTTCATTTACACTTTTTTCAATTTGGTAATTTAAGTGATCAGGTAGTGAGGTTTTAATACAAATGCCCGCTAATAGCGCTCCATACATTACATCTACATTAAGGTATTTTGCTATAGCTGATAATATAAAAAGGATAAAAAAAACATACCCTAAAAATGAGGAACGAAAAATTATATTTGCCGGATGAAAAGTGATTTTTTTTAATAATTTTGGTAAAAATATGACTGATATAATTAGAAAACCAAAAGTGACAGTAATACTTTTAAATATTATTAATGTATTTATGTCCTGGTTTGAATTAACAATACTTGAGGCCACAGCCAAAGTAACCCATAGAAGGATATCATGAAATCCAGCTATACCAACAACAAGTTTAGCAAATCGAGAATGCATGATACCTAAATCTGAAAAAATTTTTGAGATAACAGGAATAGAGGTTATACCTATAGAGATTGCAATAACGATTTTTAGGGCAAGTAAGTTTTGAGCAGTGCCTAAAAACTTACTTGAATCAAATAAATAAGTTGATAACCACCCAGCTAAGAATGGAAAAATAGTGGATGCAATAATAATAGAAATACCAATTTTCCCATCTTGTTTATTGAATTTTGTATGAAACTTCAGTCCAGTATTGAACATTAATAGGATCATACCTAGTTGATACAATAAGCCAAATAATTTCCCCTCCGAGGGGAAACCAAGATATAGCCATTGAAAAACCTCCGGAAAGAAAAATCCTAACAGAGTAGGACCTAATAATAAACCTGCTGAGACTTCGCCAATGACGCGTGGAATAGTAAGTTTTTCTGCTATATAACCTAACAAGTTGGTTGTAAATAGTAAACATGCTAACGCTAGTAAAAATCTGCCTATCTCTGAACCTTCTAAATTAAACATTTATTCTACCTCTCCCTATTTTTAAAAATTTCAAAATGACAAAAATCAATCTTAAAAAAATAGATTGCTGGGTGTAATTAACTTTCAATATGAAATTTAGAAATAAGTTTAAATATTTCCATACTTTTCTAGGTTGATTAAAAACTAAGTTATCATAATTAATTAATATAAATCAATATTTTTTGTCTAAAAATTAATAAAAATGTATTAATATAAATTTCAGAAAAAACAATATTCTTATTGTTATATTTGTCAAAATATGTTGACAAGTGGAAAATATGACTATATATTTACAAAATGTAGAGTGGGAAATATATATATTTTCTATTAATAGAATTTTTATACATATATTTATATTTTATATAGTTATTTTTAAAATATTTTTTACTAAATTTGTAAAAATATAATCTATATTAAAAATAAATTTAATATTATTGATTAATGATTTTTTTATTAATTGAATTTTTATGAATTTCCAACCTTATATTTTGTGCATATTCACTAAAAAACATTAGGATTATAGATAAGTTATCTAAAAGTTTATATAGTAGCCATATTAATCTAGCAAGACAGTTTTTAAGATTATTAAAAAGGAGATACATCTATGAAAAGGAAAATTGTCCAAGTACCATATAGTACGGATTTAAAAGACAATTTAGTTAAAAGTAAAGGTCCAGATGTACTTATATCTAATTATGTGAATCAGCCATTTAAAAAGATTACACCTTATCCACCTACTATTGAAGGGTGGGTAGATCTCAGTAAAGAAATAACTAAATTATCTATTGATCACCCAATTTGGCTAGCTGGGGAATGCACTATAGCACCAGGTGCTTTAGGATGGTTACAAAATAAATTTGATTCTTTACATGTTCTATGGCTAGATGCACATGGAGATTTAAATACTCCAGACGTTTCTACTAGTGGTATTTTAAGTGGAATGCCACTTGGATGGATACTTGGTAGATTCTGCCCTCCAAAGGGTTCAGATATATTAAAACCTATAGATAAAAACAATATTACCTTATGCGGTATTAGAGACCTTGATCAAAATGAACGTGAATATATTGTTAGACATAATATATTTGTTACATCTGAAATTGTGAGGGTAATAGAGCGAATAAAGAACATAGCACTCCCCCTATATATACATATTGATCTTGATGTAATAGATCCTAAAGAAAACCCAGGGGTATCTAACCCTGTAGAAGGAGGGTTAAGTTTATTAGAGATAATTACATTAATAAAATATCTTGTAAAACAATCAACTATAGCTGGAGTAAGTATATCTTCATATAACTTTAAGGAAGATATAGATAAACGCGGCTTTCAAGCAGTTCATAGAATTCTCAAAGAGTTGGAGGTATAAGGTCAATGATATTTTGTGTTATTAAATAGTTTTATTGTAGTACGAATGGACAATTATTGTGGGGGGATAAAAAATGGAGGAAAGAGTACATAATCGGTGGGAAATATTTAAAACCAAACCATATTTATTGTATTTTATTGGTCATACTGTTGCAATGTTAGGAACAGGAATGCGTTTCATAGCCATTACTTGGTTAATAATGGATCTCACAGGTAGAAGTTCTACTGTAGGGATTTTACTAGTTGCTTCTGCTATACCTGGTATTATCTTTTCACCTATAATTGGAATTTTTGTTGATAGGTTTGATCGTAAATGGCTAGCTGTCCTTATGGATATATTTAGATTTTTAGTACTTTTGTTAATTCCACTTTTTTGGTGGCTCGAAATTCTAGAACCATGGCATCTGTATCTTGCTGCTTTCCTGATAGCTTTAGGAGAAGAAGTGTATACTCCCTCTGCAATGATACTAATTCGTGAAGTTATACCTGAGAGACTTCTATTGTATGCTAATTCAACTAATACTATCGCTATGCAAGTAGGAGCTTTAATTGGAGCGAGCATAGGGGGGATTATTATCAGTTTATCTTCTCCCTTCGTAGTTATATTTATCAACGCATGCTGTTTTTTATTTTCAGCAATCTGTCTTGTAAATATAAGAAAAGGAAGAGTAAAACCTGAATATGGAGGGAGAGGAAATAAAGCAATAGATTTCTTTAAGGAACTAAAAGATGGTATTGATTATATAGCCAAATATCCTAAGATTGTAGTTTTTTACTCAATGATGTTTTTCATCCGAATGGCGCTTTATACAATAAATGTTCTACTTGCACCATTCTCTAAGAATGAACTTCAAGTAGGGGCAGCTGGTTTCGGTTATATCGATGCCTGTTTTGCTGTCGGTGCGGTTATAGGAAACCTCTTATTACCAAAGGTAAATGCTATTAAAGGACCGAATTGGACAATGACAGTAGGTATGTTTGGAATAGGAATTAGTATTTTCTTATTTGGTTTTAGTAATAACCTTATTGTAGCTATGGGAATTTACTTTATGTTAGGAATAATGTTCCAAGTAGGAGTGCTCTATTTAACTAAAGCTCAGGAACAGACAGATATTAACTTCCAAGGACGTGTGCATTCTACTTTTAATACTTTTTTTGCTATTTTATCGTTCGCTATTTATTTAGGAATGGCATTTCTAAGTGAAGTTTATTCTTTTTCAATTCTTTATGGTATACAAGGAGTAATTATCATTATGGCAGGCATATTTGCCTACTTTTCGATATTAAAAAAAAATAAGGAGGAAATAAAATATGTGTCAAGATCAAGCTAAACGCATTTTAATCATTGGTGGAGGGGAAGCAATGTTAAGAGCTGCCAAAGAGGCGGAAGTTAACATTATTTCTATCCAAAAAGAAGCACAATTTAAAGAAGCTTTTTTTAAATATACAGATCAAACTTTTATATTTGACTATGAAGACATTGACGCTTTATTACATATTGTAAAGGGCATTTATAAATCTTACCCTTTCCAATATGTAATTTCTATGACAGAAACTGGGCTACTTCCAGCAGCAGCAATAAATGATATGTTGAGTCTACCTGGGAACTCCCAGCACACAGTTCGTTTGCTTAAAGATAAAATGGCTATGCGTAATTTATTAAATGACAAAGGAATCAGCCCAGTTGCTGCTGCTACAGGTACCAGCAAAGAGGATATCAATGGATTTGGAGATAGCATTGGCTGGCCAATAATTGTAAAGCCAATTGATGGAGCCGGGAGCTTAGGTATTTTTTATATAGCTAATGCAGAACAAGTTAATGATATTTGGGAACAAATTCAGGTGTTAGATTTAGAATCTTTTATCATGGAAGAATTTTTAGAAGGAAGAGAAGTGAGTGTAGAAGCTTTTAGTTCTGATGGTAACCATACAGTTATTTCAGTTACTGATAAAATTACGTTATCTAATTTTGTAGAGGTAGGTCATACTGTACCAGCTCAGATTAGCAATGCTTTAAAAATTGAAATTGTAGAAACAGTTACCAGTATGCTTAATGCTGTAGGCCTTAAAGAGGGACCTTCACATACAGAACTACGCTTAACTAAGAATGGGCCAAAAATAATAGAATCCCATAACCGTGTAGGAGGTGATAAAATTCATGAATTAGTGAATCTAGTATATGGATTAGATATGGTTGAAATGGCTTGTTCCAAACCTTTTGGCAAGATGGAAGAATTGAAGGGAGCTCCTAAACCAAAAGGGGTAGCAGCTATCCGTTTTTTAACTCCTCCTTCTGGTGTAGTGAAGAATATAACAGGAGCTGAAGAAATAAAGAATCATCCAGCTATTAAAGAGCTTGTTGTATCTGTAAAGCCAGGCGAGAAGGTTAGCGATATTAAACACTCACTTGATAGACCAGGATATATTATCGTGCAGGCTAATAACTTGAAAGAAACGGTTGATTTATGTGATCAAATGATGGGCAAAATACAAATCGAGATTAGTTAAGTGGTAGGTGAAGTTATGAAGCATTTCGTTTTAATTAATTCAGATAAAATGGAACCTATTCAGTTATTGGCATCAAACTGTTCTGTAGATTTTACAGTCATTACAAAACCTAAGTATGCTTGTCTCTATAAAGAATTAGCTCCAGTTTTCCAAGTGAGTGATGTAGCGGATGTTACCGAAGCATCATTAGCAGTTTTGGAAATACTCAAGACAAAAGATATTGATGGGATAATATGTCCCCTAGAAAGATCAATCCTTACTGGTGGTTATTTACGGTCTCATCATTCCTTACCAGGTTTAACTTACGAACAGTCACTTGGGTTTGCTAACAAATTGATCATGAAGCAAAGACTTAATGCAAGTAGTTTACCAGTGACTGAATTTACAAGGTTAGATCGATTAGATGACTTACCCGCAGTTGCCCAACATCTTGGTTGGCCTATAATTGTGAAACCAGCAATTGGTTCAGGGTCGATGAATACTTTAGTAATTAAGTCCAAAGATCATTTTGTAGACCTTGAAAATTTAGGTTTATTGAAAAAACTAGAGGAAGTTGATGTTCCCCTTATTGCTGAACGCTTTGTTGATATTCAAAATGAATACCATTGCGATAGTATAGTGGCTAATGAAGAAGTCATATTTTCTTCAACTTCCCAATATATAAAACCTGTCCTCTCAAGTTTTGGAGGAATGATAGGCTCTTATATTTTGTCTGATCAATCAAGTAAGGTAAAAGAAATTAATCGTTTAAATAAAAGAGTAATCGAAGCCTTGAATTTGAGAGAAGGAGTTACACATTTAGAGGTGTATGAAACTACTGATAATTCATTTGTAGTTGGGGAAATTACTTGTCGGCCGGGAGGAGGAGGAATTGTAGAGAATATTGAAAGACATACAGGAATTTCAATTTGGAAAGCATTTATTCAAATAGCGTTAGGGGATTACCCAAAGTTTGATAAAAGTAATAAAACTCAATTGAGTGGATGGGTAGGTTTGCCAAGTCGTAATGGTCTTGTTACACAGCTTACATCTGTAGAGGAATTATATGAAATTCCTGGGGTAGACAATGTACAAATGAATTACAGCTTGGGTGAAAAAATTAACGAAAAACAAACCTCGGTTTCCTATGCGGGAAAAATATTTTTTAGCTTAAAAACAGAAGAAGATATTCCTACATTTCTAAAAAATATCCAAGAAAAGTATTCTTTAGAAGTATCTGTTGGATAATTAGTCTAAAAATTCAGAAAGGTATTTATGGTGTTAAAGTATGAAAAAGATTGTAATTTACGGTCTTGCTGGGTCAGGAAAGTCTACTTCAGCTGGACTAGTTCAAAAATTTTTTGAGCAAAAAAAACTTGACGTAACGGTAATTAAACTGGCTCAGCCATTATATGAATTGCAAGAACAATTTTATAAAAAAGCAGGAATAGAGATCAGCTTTTATAATCAAGATCAGATTCTTTTGGAAAGTATTGCAAGTCATCTAAGGAGAATTTCTTCTTCAAGCCTCGTAGACAATTTTAAAGCTAGAATCAAAAGAACAAAGGCAGACGTAATTATTAATGATGACTTGAGAGACCCACACGTGGATTATCCAGTATTAAAAGAAGAAGGGTTTATATTTATAAGAATTAAATGTAAGGAAAATTTTAGAAGAGAAAGGCTGAAACAAAGAGGAGATAAATCAACAGTAATTAATTCTAAATCAACAGCTGAAATTGATCTAATTAAGCCCGATTATGTTGTAAATAATGACACTATGAACATTGACGATTTACGAAAAAAGATTTTTTCCATACTGGAGGGAATAGAGTGATTCTAACAGGTCGTGAGATTGAACAAGAAGTGAATGCTGGAAAAATTAAAATTAAACCATATAATCAGTCATTTATTGAACCTAATTCATATGGATTTCATTTGGCTTCTAAATTAATCTGCTATGAAGATACAGTCTTAGATGCAAAGGTTAAACCAAAAGATAGAGTTATAGAAATTCCGGAATCTGGATTTTGTCTTCAGCCTGGGGTTTTCTATCTAGGAAGTACTATTGAAACAATGGGAAGCGATCACTATGCCAAAACTTTATATGCTAATCGTTCAGTCAGTACTATGGGTATGTGGATTCAATTTAGTGCTCCTCTAGGTCATACAGGAGCTGTTATTCCTTGGACACTTGAAATAAGAGTTAGTCATCCTACAATTGTATATCCTGGAATGTTAGTAGGGAAAATTGCTTTTTGGCGACCAAAAGGTGATAAATCCATTTATAAAGGAAAATATCAAGGTTCTACAGGTGTCGTGGCATCAAGGCTTGTTACAGAAACGACTTTAATCTCTTCAGAAAATAAGATAGGGGGCTAAAAAATGATTTTAACAGGACCACAAATCATTGAAGAATGTAATAAAGGTAATATTGTAATTGAACCGCTGATCCCAGAACAGTGTAATCCCAATAGTTTTAATTTTCGTTTAGGTAAAACATTGCGTGTGTATGATCAATTTCCACTTGACCCAAAAGTTCCGAATAAATTCCGTGAAATTGAAATTCCACCTGAAGGATATGTTTTGGAGCCTGAAAGACTATATTTAGGTTGCACGATGGAAGTCATGGGAAGTAAATGCTATGCACCCACTTTTGCTGCTCGTTCTTCAATTGCACGCCTTGGTTTATTTATTAATCTTTCTGCATCTTTGGGTGATATTGGGTTTATTGGACAATGGACACTTCAATTGTTCTCTATACATGCTTTACGTGTTTATCCAGGTATGAAAATTGGTCAAATTATGTGGTGGCATCCAGAAGGCAACATATCTCTATACGAAGGTAAGTACCAAGGCTCCGAAGGACCACAATCCACACTAATCTATAAAGATTTTGAGAAAACAAATCTCGAGGGGGTTTTATCGTAATGAGCTATTTGCTTCCCTTAGGTTATTCAGAAGTAGACCAAGTTGGTCACAAATTTGCTAATCTTGGAAAAATTAATGATGTTGTGTGCGTGCCACAAGCTGTTTGTTTACCAGCTGATATCTTTAAAGAAGTTTTAAGTAAAGAGCAAATCAAATTTTTAGATCAATTTTTTGAGGAATTACGTGCAACGTTAGGGTGTTTTTTATTATCCTCTTATCCTGATTTAAGTAAAAGCATAGAGAGTGTAAAAATTCCTGCTGAGATTCTTGCTGAAATAAAAAAAGAACTCGAAGAAGTTTTTGGTTCTTTAGATGGACGTAAATTTGCTGTGCGTTCTTCAGGAACAACCGAGGATTCTGAAAATTCTAGTTTAGCTGGTGTATATAATACTAAGTTAAATGTTAAAGGGTTTGAAGAAATTTGTAGTGCAATTATTGAATGTTGGTTATCATATTACAGTTATACAGCAGTTGCAGCTAGAGTACGTACGAACCAATTTGATTCCAGCCCAGCAATAGGAATAATAATCCAAGAAATGATCCCTTCTGAACTCTCGGGTGTGGCCTTTACGGATGGTGAAAGTAATGATGTGGTAATTGAATATGTAGAAGGACTAGGTGAACAATTAGTCTCCGGTACAGTGGCACCTAAAAGGTTTGAATCCAATAGTAAATCTACGTTACCGCAAACAGAAAACACAATAATGAGACAAGTTCTATCTGCTTCTATTGATTTACAAGTAACTTTTGGGAAAGCTGTGGATATAGAATGGGCGTGGGCATTAGATAAGCTATATATATTACAGGTGCGCCCAGTAACAGCACATTTAAGGAAAAATCGCATTACAGAACCAGTATTTCTTAAAGCTAAACTTTATAGTGATATAAATTTACCAGTTGGATTAGAGTTAGGTGAATGTAGAGAGGTATATACTTCATATGTGACTAAACGTGCGCCTTCTTATCGCCTTGCCATATCAAATAACGTTGATGTTGCTGGTGCCTATATAGTTCATTTCAATGGTGCTGGTATATTAGGAGAAACTTTAAAAATTGATAATTTATTTAATAGTAGTATTCCTGAGGTGGTATTAGATCTTAGCTCTAATATTCGTCAAGTCGTAATTCCTAAAGAAGAGTTAATTGATTACCTACAAAATACACTAGGTCTTACCCCATCTTCATTAGAAACTCATACCATTATCATTAGAGAATTTGTACGTGGAGATTATGGTTTTATTTCAAGACCAGTAGGGGAAAAAGGGGAGGGCCTACTAGTTGAATATTCAAAAGATGGATTAATGGATATCAACAGAGGAACCACTTACTGTGATAGGCTCATTCTAAATAATGTAGAACAGCAACTAGAAACTGATATGTCTCAAGTTGGTAACGCTAATGATGTAGAAGCATTTAGAGGCGCTATACCTACGATTGATAACTTTACTAAGCTAATGAATAAAAGTATGCCTGGAACTCAATTAGAATGGGTACTAGAGGATGGAGTACCATACTTTGTTGATTTTTCACGTGAGCAAGATGAAGTTTTATTTAGTAGTAATGATGGGAATGAAGCGGTAATTGTAGCTAAAGGGGTAGCTAAAGGACCTGTTTTTAGCCTTAATGATAGTGACGAAATGCTATATCGTCTCAGTATTGGACCCGCTGTTAGTGTAGATAAGACTGAGGATGTTTTAGAACATGAAGGATTACAAGAATTAATTAATAAAATCTCTTCTTATTCCGAGAAACCTATTATTTATGTGCAACGTCCCTATGCGGTTTTATCAACATTATTTGAACATGTATCAGGCTTTATTTTTGCTGAAGGTTCCTTATTATGTCATTTAGCTATTTTATTGCGAGAAAATAATATTCCATCTGTGATACATCCTAAATTCGAAATTGTAAATCAAGATACTCAGGTAATGATAGCAGATGGTTTAATTCAATCTATGCAGAATAACTAAATTTAATTTCAGTATCTAAAATAGGAGTGGATAAATTTGCAGGAACTATATCTTTGTTTAAGTATTCCAGAAGAACATTTTTCGCCTAGTGGTAAAGAATTAAATCCGTCGGTTATTATAAAGGGACTTTTATCAGATGAAGCAAAGTTAGGGCGCAATACCCTCCTTTTTAGCCCCGGTATTTTTGAAGCTAAAGAAGTTTTTTATAAAGACTCAAATGATTCTTGGAAACATGTAAATAGTAAGGGAATGTCTCTTGATTTTAACTTTTTTACGAATAAACATCATCAACTAAGTAATGATTCTTATAAATGGCTTTCCCAAGTTATTCCTATGGCAGAAGAGAAAACTAACGACCTTCACCCATTTATTTGTATTGTGCCTAAGGAATCTGAAATGATAATTTATCACCATATGGCTGTAGGTAAGAGGGGTTCTCTGTATGTAGCTTACGAATGGCTATCTCCCATTCATAAATTACAGGAGCCAGAACAGGTAGTGAATGCTATTGAGGTATCCAAAGAGAAATGGAAAGTGGCACGTCGAAGTTTTAACAATAATTGTTGGTATACGAAATGGCGAAGCGATGTTGAAATTGAACGTAAATATACCTTTACTAAACCAGTAGATACTTGGGTACTTATCCAAAAATTATACCATAGTATTCTTAGTGGTGAACTTAATGAATTTGTTCCAGAATTCAATGATGAATTTCAGGTGTGGGATTTTGAAAATTATATGTTTGAAATTTTAGAGCCTCAACACAAAAGAGGATACGTTTCTTTTATTCCTCAGTCTAATGGCTTAATGACTGTAAAACAAAAAAACTTTGAAGAAGATGCTGAGATTCGTTCAGAAACTATTACAGCTCATGTAAAACTTGCGCTAGATGAAATTGAAGAATATGCTAAAAGTTTTGGTCAAGTACGTGCTCTTCCTCATTATCGCAGAAAACGATTTGACGTGAACTTAGAGTCATTAAAAACGGGTAATGTGTATGGGATCTTCTTTGATCTATGTAGACCTATAGGAGATGAAGTGGAAGGTAATGCTTTATTTCAATGTGAGGTTGAATATATCCGTAGTAGAGTTATGGCTCCTGTACATGAAGTTATGGAAGAGTATGAGAAAGTATGCTCATTTACAAAAGAATTTTTGTTGAACCAAAAAATTGAGTTTAACGAAGGATATTATTCAAAACTGAGTTATTTACGAGATTATACTAAAAAATTTAAACAAAAGGAGCATATATTATGAAAAAACACTATGTTGTTTTTGGTTCCTGGAAGATTAGACATAACGAACCTCTTCATTTGAAGGAAAAGAATTTAGTCTTATTTCCTGTACAGTTAAAAGATGATCTAAATCGTCAAAGCATAATAATCAATGTAGATAAAGATATTTGTTTTGATAATGGAATAAGTTTAGATGCGGATGAAAATAAAACTCTTCTTACTAAGTGCCCGTCAGAAGATTGGTTTCTAACACAAGTTGCCTTAGCTATTATAGAAGTAAATGGCGAAGATATTCTTATTAAACAGGCTGCTTTGAGAATCGAACCAGATAATGTTCAATTCATGCGGGTACCAGATGAATACTTGCAAATTAAAGATAGGCTTATTTTAGAAAGAATATATGAATTCTATGATAATTATCACTTATATTTTTCAAATCATGAATGTTATTTTAATAAGGTTAATGAGACTACGGAATTAGAGCAAAAATTTCACTTTTCAAGTTACCATTCCTATTATCAATTAATGAAAAAAATATATACAATTTTTAATGAAGAAAATTTTTCTGATTTCAAACCAAAATTGACTGATGAATATCAATCTTGGAGTTTTGATAATTATCTATATGAAATTTTGGAAAATGAGAAAGATGACAAAGGATACGTTTCTGCAATTCAATATTGCAAAAAGAAAAATCAATGGGATGATCCAATGTTTATGTATAAGAAGAAAATTTATAATAATGATGCATTAGAGCGTTGGGAGAAAAACTATGAAAATCAATGGGTAGAAAATGATATCCAACATATGTTGGAAAAATACTTTGAATACCCAATTACTCCATTACCAATTTGGCGTCGAACACGATCAGATATTGGATTAGAAAGTGCTAATGGAAACATTTTTATGGTAAATGTTGATCATTGCCAAATTCATAATGAATTATCCTCGAATGGAAGATTACAGCAATGCGAAATTGAATACATTAGTACTAGAGGAATCCCAGATGAGAAAAAAGTATATGAGGATTTTTATAGATTAGTAGATCTGATGGAAAGCATATTTAATAGACTTAATTTAGAACCTACTAAAACATATTATTCTAAGCTAACATTCCTTCAAGATTATGTACAAAAAGGGAAAGCAAAAGTTTAAAAAGATTGAAATATCAGAATAGCGCTTGGTGTTAAGGGTTATTCTGATATTTATATATATTAAGAATAACCCGAGAGGAAAGGTGACATGGATTCTATAGAATTTAGTAGCAAAGCATTACCTATAATTAGCGATATTCATGGTAATAGTCAAGGGTTGGTACAAGTACTAGATCATATTATAAAACTAGGAATAAAGAACCCACCTCTCATACTAGGTGATCTAGTATGGCATGAATGGGATGATTATAACTCTTCTAAAGTTCTCGATATATTATTAAAGACCCCACTGTTTGGAGTTGTTGCTGGAAATACCGATCAATGGTTATTGAATGGAAGACTAGAGGAATGGAATCCAACCAATAAAATTGATAGTTTGGTAAAATCGAGGATCATTGAATGGAGAGACAGTTGCTCTAAAGAGCATTTAACATTTTTAAAAAACCTACCTTCAGAAATTTCCTTTAATTATTGTGGTTGCGAAGTATTAGCAGTACATGCTTCTCCACTAGATTCCAATCTTGGAATCCTACCAAGTTTGTCTAAGGAAGAAAAAATTAAACGTTTAGTCGGTAAAAATAAAGGTTTACTCTTATCAGGACATTTACATCAATCTTTTACACAAAATATAGGTGAGCTAGAACATATAAGTATTGGTCCTGTGGGAAGACACCCATATGAATACAATGGAATTATTCAGTATTCTATTCTAGACCAAACATCAAATGGTATTGTTTCTTACCAGTTTTCAATATCCCAAGAAAGTCACCCAAAAACCATTTCTTACCCTATAGGTAATAATTAAGGAGGATTTATAATTGTATAAGCAACTTACAAATGGAGTAGTTAAATTTAATATATATAATACAGAGTCTTGTCCTAATCTATCAAAAGCTTTGCAATCTTTTCTTGCACCTTACTTTTGGTCTACAGAAGGCCTCGAAGCAGACTTTAATCTTATTTTAAAAAAATTTGAAGAAATACCTGATTATTGGATTAACCATCCAGCTGAAGAAGTAATAATAAGAAAAAGTACAGCAGATATCTTTAATCTAAGTGGGAGGTTTTTTTTCTTAGATGATGGTACTAGAGTAGTAATTGATGAGTCTACTCAAACTGCTTACCACATTGATGAAGAAAGAAATATAGTTAATTTCTATGGGTCTAAACATTCTGAAATTCATTTATTTGAGTTTGTTAGATATGTATGCCTCTTGCTCGAAGAAATTTCCGGAACTATGATTCTTCACGCATCAGCTACGTCTTATGATGAAGCAGCCTATTTAGTATTAGGAAGTAAAGGTGCAGGGAAAACAAGTACTCTGCTAAATTTAATTTTCAGACATGGTCATGAGTATTTTTCAGGAGATAAGTTACTTGTTTCAAGAGACAATGAAGGAATAATTGTACGAGGGTGGCCTGACTATCCACATGTAGGAATAGGAACTTTGAGAAACTTTCCACAGTTAGTAAAAGGTCTAGAGCTTTCTCTTAAATGGCCTAACGGTTTGGAAAAAGCTGATAGTCACAAGGAACTCTTTGATCCGCTTGTTTTTCGTAACGCCTTACCGTCTGTGACGTCAAAGCCTAGTGTAAGAAAGGTTTCTACGATGTTATTCCCATGTGTTGCTTTAAATAATTCATCTATATCGCAATTAACTAATAATGACGAAAGAGTAAAAACTTTGTTAGATAATATAGAGTATCCTCACCAATTTTTAACTGTAAAGTGGCATAACTTGTTTAAAGATACTAGAAAAACAACTACTAATGAATATGAAGATTTAATAGAGTATTTGTTAGATTCGCCATGGTTTAGAGTGACGGGAAAGTCAGGTATTCCTACTCAGTTACTAAAGGAAATATCTAACGGTATAAGTATTAAATAACTAATATTTTAGAAATCAAAATAATAGAAAAGGGTGATTAAAATTAACCTATCTAATGTAAAAGGATTGTTAATAGATATAGAGGGGACATTGTATTTTAAAGGAAAGCCTATTCCGCATGTTTCAGAAGCTATTAAACAAATGCGTGTAAAAGGAATCCCAATGAGATTCTTAACAAATATGGATTCAAAGTCCATATCATCTGTTCAGGAGAATTTGGCAAGTATGGGATTACTGGTGGCTACCGAAGAAATTTTGAGTCCTGTAAAAGTTGCTTTAGATCTATTTAAAAGTCATCCTTCTAAACGCTGCTATACTCTTCTTACTTCAGAGTTATCAAAAGAATTCTCTTCTTATCATGCGAAAAAAGGAGAGAAAGTAGACTGGGTTGTTGTAGGAGATATACGAGAAAGCTGTTCTTATGAAAATTTTGATATAGCGTTTCGTCACCTCATGGAAGGAGCAGAGCTATTAGCTTTACAAGGGGGCCGTTATTTTGTACGTAATAACGGCTATCATTTAGATACAGGAGCGTTTGTTCATTTGCTTGAATATAGCTCAGAGAAAAAGGCTCGTATTTTAGGAAAACCTTCAAAGGATATATTTAATTTAGGTTTAAAGGAGCTAGGTCTTAATCCAAATGAAGTAGCTGTTATCGGAGACGATATTACTACTGATATCATAGGAGCTAAAGAAATTGGTGCGACTTCTATATTGGTTAAAACAGGGAAATATAAGATGCAATTAACAGATGAGAGTCACTATAAACCTGATTTAATAATAGAGTCGTTTCCTGAAATACAATCGTTGATAGGAGGTATAGAATGAACTCATTAAATAAACCAATTGTTTGGATGGTTTGGGATGGTGCTGCTGGTTGGGCTACTCGACGCATGCTTGAAGAAGGAAAACTTCCTAATTTATGCAAAATAATGAAGAGTGGTTCTATGGCAGATGCTATTCCTCCATCTCCAAATTGCCAAACGCCACCTAGTTTAGCTACACTTTTTACTGGTACTTGGCCAAGGAATCATGGTATCCATGGGTTTTCAATTCCGAATTCGGGAGTGAAAACCTCAGTTTTAGAATCTACCTCGGGATTTGATATAAAAAACCTTAAAGCAGAACCCATTTGGAGTTATATCGGTGAAAAAAATTATAAAAGTGTATTAGTCCACATTCCTTGGGCGATGCCTTTAAATGCTAATAAAGTATCTAAAGGCGTAATGTTTGCCGTTGAAGGCTATTCAAAGAGAGTAACAAGAGGTGGGGTATTAGAGGTTTTTCGGAGTGATTTTGAAGTAGAAAAATCTTACCAAGTTGGGCCATATGAAATTTCTGTATATGTAGATGTTGAGGGAGTAGCAAAGATAAATTCTAATCAAACAGGTCATCAGATAATTCTTAAACCAGATGAAGAACGTATATATAACGAACATTGTCTAAATTTAAATGATAATAACAAGCTTATGATTCAAACTCATTTAAGAAAAGATGATGGGGCGCTGCTAGTAATGTATTCTGGAGTATGGGAAGTACGGACAAGCAATTCTAAAGAACAAGATTCGTATGAAGATCAGACTGGTCCTTTTATTGGTGAAGGTCTTGGTAATGCTTATAGAAGAGGAGTCTTTGGACCGCGGCTTATCGATGGCGGAGATGGACAGGCTGAAAAAGTTTTAGTAAGTACAATTAAGTGGGCAGCTCAATATTTTAGACGTTCTAGTGCAGCAGCATTAAGAAAGTTTCCAAATGCAGACTTATACATGATATATCAGCCATGTATTGATGATATTGAACATGAAATGATAGGGTGGTGTGATCCACAAAGTAAATGCTATTGTCCCGAAATTGCTGAAAAAGCTTGGTTAGCTATTTGTGAAGTATATCAAATGGCAGATGATCATTTAAATGATATTCTGACTTATTTTGATGAAAATTGTACTATAGTTATTAGTTCAGATCATGGCATGGCAGGAATGACACATACTGTACATATCAACGAAGCTTTACAAAAAAACGGACTATTGAAATTTAATGATAAAAATGAAATAGATTTATCCACTACTTCACTGTTTTACCATCCAGCAAATAATGGTTCCATCTGGGTTAATCCCGATATTAAAGACAAAGCCAAGCGAAAAGATATCCTTTTAAAAACAGTTGAAATTCTTCGTTCTCTTTTACATTCTAATGGTAATGTACCAGTTCTTAAAGCGATATATCCAATGGATAGCGGTGATAAACAGGATGGTTATATATCAGCGATGGGAGACTTATTCTTGGAAGTTAGTGATGGATTTGAGTTAAGCGATAAAAGATCATCCAGTCGAGAAATCATTGTTCCTACACTAAAAAGTGCAAGCCATGCTACAAATTCTAAACGTTCTTCTCTGCATGGTATCTTTTATGCAAAGGGAGAAGGAATTTCAGAGAACATGGACTTAGGGAAAGTTGATAATCGTTCATTAGTACCTTTAATTTGTAGTCAATTAGGAATTTTACCACCTCCTAATATAGAGGGCATTATACCTTCTGAAATAAAGAATTCTTATCAACATAAATAACACATCTAATCAGGATAACAGATATATTTTTACAATTTAATTTTGGAATAGTTAGTTATGTAAATTATTATTGTATATCCGAAATAATAATTAAAAGTTTAAGACTTTTAATAGGTAGTTTAATATTTTATTTAATCATTTAATTAATGTTAGATAAATGGAATAGACTAACTAGACATAGTAGGTGAGAATAGAAATGACAAAGTATATTTTCGTAACAGGCGGTGTTGTATCATCTCTAGGAAAAGGGATTACAGCAGCTTCTTTAGGCCGTTTATTAAAAAACCGTGGGTTGAACGTAACGATTCAAAAGTTTGATCCATACATTAACGTAGACCCAGGAACAATGAGTCCATATCAACACGGTGAGGTATTCGTAACGGATGACGGTGCGGAAACAGACTTAGACTTAGGTCACTATGAGCGTTTTATCGATATCAACTTAAATCGTTACAGCAACGTAACAACAGGTAAAGTATATTCAACAGTATTGAAAAAAGAGCGTCGCGGTGATTATTTAGGCGGAACAGTTCAAGTTATTCCCCACATCACAAATGAAATTAAAGAGCGCGTTTTCCGTGCAGGTAAAGAAACAAACGCAGATGTTGTTATTACTGAAATCGGCGGAACGGTAGGAGATATTGAATCACTTCCTTTCCTAGAAGCTATTCGTCAAATCAAAAGTGATATTGGCCGTGACAATGTTATGTACATTCACTGTACACTTGTGCCGTATTTAAAAGCTGCTGGTGAAATGAAAACAAAACCAACACAGCATAGTGTAAAAGAATTACGCAGCTTAGGTATTCAGCCAAATGTTATCGTTGTTCGTACGGAAATGCCAATTTCTGAAGAGATGAAAGACAAGCTAGCTTTATTCTGCGATATTGATCCAAAAGCAGTTATTGAGTGCGCAGACGCTGAAACATTATATGAAATTCCACTATCTCTACAAGAGCAGCACCTAGATCAAATCACATGCGATCATTTGAAATTAGATTGCAAAGAAGCAGAAATGACTGAGTGGAAAGCACTGGTTGAGAAAGTAAAAGGACTTTCAAATACAACAAAAATCGCATTGGTTGGTAAGTATGTAGAGCTTCAAGATGCTTATATTTCTGTTGTAGAAGCAATGAAACATGCTGGATATGCATTCGATGCAGATGTAAACATCAAGTGGGTAAACTCTGAATTCGTAACGAAAGAAAATGTTCAAGATTTACTTAGTGATGTAGATGGTATCTTAGTTCCAGGTGGATTTGGTGATCGTGGAATCGAAGGTAAAATTGTGGCAACACAATATGCACGTGAGCAAAAAGTTCCATTCTTAGGTATTTGTTTAGGTATGCAGCTGGCATCAGTTGAGTTTGCACGCAATGTATTAGGATTAGAAGGCGCACATTCAGCAGAAATTGCACCTGAAACAAATTATCCAATTATTGACTTATTACCAGAACAAAAAGACGTAGAAGACTTAGGCGGTACATTACGCTTAGGATTATATCCTTGTAAATTGTCTGAGGATACGCTTGCATATGAAGCATATCAAGATGAAGTGGTGTATGAACGGCATCGTCATCGTTATGAATTTAACAACGAATACCGTCAACAGATGGAAGAGAAAGGCTTTATCTTCTCTGGTACAAGCCCTGATGGCCGTTTAGTTGAAATTGTAGAGCTTAAAGACCACCCATGGTTCTTGGCTTCACAATTCCACCCAGAGTTCACGTCTCGTCCAACAAGACCGCAACCTTTATTTAAAAATTTTATAAAAGCAACAGTAAATAATTATTTTTCAACAGACAGACTAGTAAATTTATAAAACTAATTTCATTAAGTAAGAAGGGTAACCCTTGAGCAACTTTAAATAGTGATTTAGGTGATAAGCACTTTTTTAGCATGAAAAATAAGAAAGAGGGAACTGAAAGTTTATGCGTTACGCAATAATTGCAGATATTCACAGTAATACAGAAAATTTAGAAAAAGTTTTAAAACACATTAGTTCCCAGGATTATATTAATGAAATAATATGTTTAGGGGATATTTTTGACTGTAAAATTTCTAAATCGGAATTAAAGACTTTTTGCTTCAGAAATATAGAACAAATTGTAAAGATAGATTTTAAATTACTAAGTTTATTAAAATCTATTAAAAAGGTTATTGGAAATCAAGAAGAACGCATTAGAAAGTTAATTCCTACTAATTATATTCCTGATAATATGATCCAGTATATTAACGCTCCTCAAGAAATCAATATTAAAGAAGCTTGCTTTATACATGGTCATCATTTTGAATGGTTAAATCCTTCCGAAAGTATCTGGTATCCTAAAATTAACAACGTAGAAAAACCTTTATTAATTTATGGCCATAATCATCAGAACGCATTATTCCAGTTAAAAAAAATAAAAAAGGGATACATCTATAAAAAGATAGAAATAAGATTAGGAAAACCAATTCGCTTAAATTTTAATCATCACTATTTAGTTAATATAGGTGATATTCGTAGAGAAAAACCAAGTTGGGCTCTTCTTGATACAAAAAAACAAACTATTCAGTATTATCAATTAGATAGCTGTAAAAAGAACATTGGCAATATATAGGTAGTATGAATATATAAACACTTAAATCTACATCGTATATATCGTGATTTTTAAAGGGGTAAATGTAACTATAGATTCAGTATTAGCTTTGGCTTTTCTTAAGGAAAAATAGTGCTTAGATTTACAGTAAGAAATTAAGAAGAAGTAAGTGAAAATCGGAACTCTTTAATTAACAACCGATTACTAAATTAAAAATATATTAATATCTTTAATTAAATATTTTTCAGAAAATGATAGGGATGATTTTAATAACATATGTCTTTTTCAAACAAGAACTTTAAATATTATTTTTTTGGATCTTCTATATCAAATATTGGTAATGGTATGCAATTTACAGCAAATGCTTGGTTAGCTTTAAAATTCACAGGAGAAGCTTCTTCTGTTGGGTGGATTATGGTTTTAACAATGTTACCAAATATTGTACTGGCGCCATTTATAGGCGTTTTTGTTGATAGGATAGAGCGTAAATTCATTTCTGTTGCCGTAGACGTGTTTCGCTTTTTAATTCTATCTACAGTCACCCTATTATTTTTAAACGGCTATCAAAGTGTTTCTTTGTTATATGTGATGACGGGGCTTTTAGCAATCGGTGATCGGATTTACTCTATTGTAACTCCCGCACTTGTAAGAGAAATAGTTTCTCCAAAAGACTTATTAAAGAGCAACTCATTGTTGGCCTCGTGGAACCAAATTGGATATTTATTAGGGGCAACTATAGGTAGTTTGATCTTGTACTGGTATTCTGGGGGGTTAGTCTTTTTTATTAACGCCATCACTTTTCTTATATCTGCTACATATACTCAGCAGATAAAAAAATATTCTCTAAAAAATAATAATAGTAATAAAAAAAGTTTTTTTTATGATATAAAAGAAGGATTCCAAACAGTTTCCAAAAACGAGATTCTTATATTAACATATCTAATCATTTTAGGGTTAAATTCTACTGTGCGTACAATTAATGTGCTACTAGCTCCTTTTATTAAAGAATATTTAAATAATAAAGCAATTAACTTTGGGATTATTGATGCATGTTTTGCAGTAGGAGCAGTTCTAGGTAATTATTTACTCATTAAAAGTACGAGAAAACTTGGAGATTTTAAAACATTATTTTATGGGTTAATAGGTGTATTTACTTTTTTAATATTCTTTTCAATGTCAAATACTCTTTTAATAGCAATGATTTGTTACTTATTTATCGGTATCAACTTTCAGTCCAGAATTATTTTAGTAACTCTGGCACAAAGTCTTGTTAATACTAAAATTATAGGTCGTGTAGAATCTTTATTTGCTCTGCTAAATTCTATATTCTCTATGATAATATATCTTATCATGGGCTATGGAGCAGATCTAATTTCCACGCGGTGGATGTATATTATACAGGCAATTATTATATTGGCTTGTTGCGTAGGAGTTATTAGATTGTATGGATTAATAAAGGTGCAAAAAAAGGCAGTCATTAATAATAATATTTCTGTAAAGTAATAAGGAACAGTAGAGATGATAAAGAAAGGCTTAGTAAGATAATTTCTAATATCTTTCATTAAATATAAGAACAAACTGACATTTGTTCACTTGTTATAGGATTCTTTAATCTAATTGCAATAAATAATGAATCTAATTTAATTAGATAACTATTAAAGAATAATAATTCTTTAATGTGTATAAAAAAACAAAGAAAATAATTCCATTTAAATGGTTGACTATGGAAATTATGGGATATATAATCTTTTACAGATCCTAGGTAATTTCATACATATGTATAAAAATAACTATCAAGGTGGAATAGAAATTGTCATTGAATGCAATAAAACAAGTTTTATTTACAAAAGATGAAATTCAAAATGATATTAAAAACAATTTATTATCTCAATGGAAAATTAAAAGCTATAATGATTTTAGAGAAAATATATTAGACGATAATCGACCATTTCCTTGCTATTTTGCAGTAGAAGCAGAGAAAAGAGGGCATTCACGTTATATCTTTTCAGAATCTGCTTATAACGAAGATGAATTATTGAAAGTAAGAGATGGAATATATGAATATATAAAAACATATAGAACTATATCGAAAAGAACTACTCTAGTAATCTTTTTTAAGCCTTCGGAATCGGCTTTACCCTCTGAAGCCTATAAGGAACAATTCTGGCATGTTCTTAACTTTTTAAGAGAAAATGATCCAGAGCCTTGGGTTGAATCAATTCCAGAAGATCCATACAACTCAAAATGGGAGTTTTGTTTTGGCGGTGAGCCTATTTTTGTGGTTTCTAGAATGCCTATTTATAATGCTAGAAAAAGTAGATATACAAATGGTGGATTAGAAATCACTTTACAGCCTAGAGGAACCTTGGATGATATAACAGGAGATACCAAAAAAGGACAGCAAGTACGAAAAGTTATCCGAGAAAGGCTAGAGGCCTACGATGATGTTGAGATCCATCCAGATATAGGAGACTACGGAGTAGAAGGCGCCTATGAATGGAAACAGTATGTTCTTCCAGAAAGGAACGAGGAAAGTGTGATGAGATGTCCAATTACAGGAGCAAAATTAAATGATTAGTACTATTTTTAGTTATTTTATTTTAGGGATTTCATTATCAGCCCCTGTTGGACCAATTAACGCTGCTCAAATAAATAAAGGGATTAAAAATGGATTTTTGAATGCATGGCTTGTAGGTGTAGGGGCTATGATGGCTGACGTCATCATGATGCTATTAATTTATTTAGGACTAGCAAGTATTTTCACTACGCCTAGTGTAAAACTTATAATGTGGGTTTTCGGTTTTATTGTCTTATGTTACTTAGGTTACGACAGTATAAAGAATGCATCTGCTACAGTTGGAGAGAATATAAACACTCAAAATAAAGAAACACCTATCAAATCGTTTATATCAGGATTCTTGATTGCAATTTCTAACCCCTTGAATATTATTTTTTGGGTTGGAATTTATGGATCAGTTTTAACAAGCGCTATCGATAAGATAGGAAAAAAGGATGCTCTTTTATACAGTATCGCCATTTTTGTAGGGATAACATGTTGGGATTTGTTTATGGCTACACTTGTACATTTTGGTAGAAAAAGATTGAAAAGTAATGTACTAAAATGGGTTTCCATATTAGCAGGGATATTTTTAATTGGTTTCGGATTGACTTTTGGTTATCAAGCCATAATGAGCATAATTTCTCTTCTGTCTTAAAAAATTAATACTTTAAATTCCATACCGGGACTTATTAGTACTTTTAAGAAAAAGAGTAAAACACCTTTTAAACAATCAGTCGGCTGTATTAAACCGCCGGCTGATTGTTTAGTTTTTTTATAAGGTTGGGTTTCGCTATCTCTATGCTCCTCCATTACATACATGTTTTTATTTACATAAAATTCCCTCAAATTAATTTTTTTGAGAGGTAGCATACCTTTCCTGATAAAAAAATTTTATTTCAATCGCTTTTAACTACACACTAGCTAAATTAAAAAGTAGATAAATATAAAAAATTGTCTATTTGTTAATAAAATATTAATTTTATTATTACTTTTGGGATACTTAAATGTTAGAAAATAAAAAAACATTTTACGTAGATAAAATTATATAAGTTGCTTTACAAAATTAAAATCCTCGATATAAGAAACCAAGACAAAGAATGTCGCATATCTTATAACGAGGTGTTTCCACCATGAATTTTAACTACGAAGAAATTGGAAAGTTTAATGCTTGTAAAGCTGCAAAGGCTCTTCTTGAATTAACTCAAAAAATAAAAATTGAAGATAAAAAAGAAAATAAAGAAAAAGATTAATCCTGTATTTATTTAATAATACAGGTTTTCCTTTTTTTATCCATTTTATATTATAATGAAAAAAAAGGAGTGTAATATCTATAAAAAATACTGAATATTCAGATATTTATCAATACATAGAACAAATGAAGATAATAATGGATCTTTATAAAAAAATCAAGGATACAGAAATTTTTAAACAGTTTTATGAGGAAGATTTTGATATTCGAATAAAATTAGAAAAACAACAGATATAAAAGTGATGGATGGGATTTTTGTATACGAAATCAACCATAGTGAAGGTCTTTTTTTAGAAGATACAATTGAGCTTCTAGAAGAATATGAAGGTCAAATATTAGTACAGGAAAGAGTAGAGC